>Ga0209749_1000701_pt1 | contig 40208 bp, 32 predicted proteins | sample EPASupsiteSAE347_FD_187267 | JGI IMG/M metagenome (GOLD analysis project Ga0209749, IMG submission 187267) | Bioremediated contaminated groundwater from EPA Superfund site, New Mexico - Sample SAE3-47 (SPAdes) (version 2) | ecosystem: Environmental > Aquatic > Deep subsurface > Groundwater >...
GGGGGAGGAGAAGAATTCAGAACCGGAGATTCTTGCCACATTCAACCGTGCCCCACTGCTCATGCAGCACGGCAAAGCGTGTCACGGAAGATCCCCCGTGACCACGCTTTTGCTTGGCACGTTACAATATTCCCTATGAGGCGGCATATTTAATTCCTAAATTTCTAACAGAAGGTGGACATCTTATCACAACGCGCTTGCCTTGGATTGGATATATCAGCGATCCGGCCGGCACTTCAAAATGGACGTCGGCGACGATTACCTGGCGATATCCGATGGACTGGCAGCTGCGGTTCCTGCCGTGGAAATCGGCGCAACGGAGCCTTAACACCGAGTTGAGAATAAACACAAACCTGATGTCATCAGTCAGATCGCGATTGCCGGCAACAGCCGGGCCATTGAAGGCGGACATGGGACTGCCGGATAAACTGAATATGATTATTGGATGTAATATCGACGGAACGTATGAGAAACGTGACTTTACCTGGGGCGGTGATAATGTGGAAACGGCAGGGAATATCATATTACCGGTCTATTGCCTGCCGAGCGGAGAGCCCACCGATTTTTTGGCATACCGGTATCACAATAATTATTACAACGGCGGCACATTGGTGCATCTGGGAGAAGTGGGGGAATCGTTGCTGAAAGGGGACAAGGCGGGGGATGTGTTATTGGGTTGTTTAAGATTGTGCGCGGAAAAATATCCTGGGGAACAGACGGCGGAATGGTATGAATGTTTAATTGGTGTTCAGCGAAAGGTAAGCGAGTACGGGAAGACGTTCGTTGCGGCCTTTTACGAGGCAAGGGATGGGATGACGGCGGCTTTTTATGCCGGGGAAAAGGAAGCGTATTCGGGTATGGGGAAGAGAATGAGTGAACTGACGGAAGGGCTGGAAGCAGTGATACGGGAAAAGCAGGCGTTGGACAAATTGTTGGTGGAAGGCACGGACATGGCCGGGCAGGACCAGCGCAGGAAGGCGTTACTGGGAAGGATTGAAGAGGAAGAACGGAAATGCGTTGAAGCGCTTGCGGACGTGTCCGGCTTGCGGATTTCCATTAAAAAACCGAAGAAGGTAAACGTCCAGCATGCATTGGGCGGAATTCAGGTGGAAGCTGGGATCACTTTTATCGGATTGTATGGATTGCGTGCGGATATGCTGCAGACCATGAAAGAACTGGGGTGTAATGTCTGGACATTTCAGTGGGCGAATGGCTTTTTCCCGTTTATGGATTCACCCCTGGCAAAATCACTGATGAAAGGCGTCAGAATACAAAGGAGAACAGGAAGTTTCAAAGAGGTACGCATAGAACAGGGAAGACTTGATGTGTTAACCGGGCAAGTTGAAGAAACGCCGCGGGAAACGCGCCAGCCGGAGAAACTGGAAGAGAATATTAAAAAATTGACCGAAACATGGAAGTCATTTCCGATGATTCGGTATTGGGGTGGCCTTGAGGCTGGATTGCGTAATAACTATTGGGGGGAACAAGCGCGGGAGGAATATGTTGCACATTTGAAAGAAAAATATGGCGAAATTGGCAAACTAAACGAACGCTGGTTGACGGCGCATACGAATTTTGATGAAATTAAATTAATAACGCGCCAACCGGCAAAAGAATCTGAACATGCCAATTGGGAGGATTGGCGTAAATTTCGTGAATTGCAGTTGTTTAAGTCATATGATGCGGGTTACAGATTATTTAAAAAATATATGCCAACAAACACGTTTTATTCATCCTGTATTTCAATCGGGCGCAGAAGCGATGTGATGGCTGGGGTGGATTACTATGAATTGACAAAGGCCCAGGATATCAGCGGCATGGACGGGACCGATACGCCGATAAATATTGAATGGACGTATCTGGATTTGATTGCCGGTGACAGGAAGATGTGGACGATGGAATGGGGCGGATTTTACAACCCGCCGGCCGATATTCTTAAGGGGCTAAAAAAATTGAGAAGGCAACTATGGCGGGAAGTCAGCGGAGGACATATTGGGATCAATTGCTGGATATGGCGGTGGCCTGGATACCGCGCCAATTGTGTTGATACGACCGGTTTGCCGACGCAATACGGGTGGGAATTAAAGCAGTTGGTGTCGGATTTCCGGAAGATAGAGCATATTCTTCTTGATGGGAAACGCGTTGATCCGGAGGTCAGGATATTGTTTTCCAACACAACCAGAAGTCACGATCAAGTCTGGATGGCATGGAAAACTTGGGACGCGTTTTTGCATATGACCGCTGTGGACAATCTCTATGGCCGCTTTATGAAACTTCACCTTGCGGCGCGAGTATTGGACGAGGGGGCGTTAAAGGATGGGGCGGACTTGAGCAAATGCCGGCTGCTGTTTGTTCCACATGCGCAGTATCTTTCGTGTGAAATTCAGGATAAACTGCTAAATTATGCACGGAACGGCGGATGCTTGGTGATTGAGGGATTAAGTGGTAAATATGACAATTACGGTAATAGCGCCAACAATATTTTCAAGGCGCTAGGAGTGGTTCCGGGAATGGTGGAGACAAAAGAGGTCCAACTGTTGCCGGGAATATTCCGCGGTATACGCGATAAAAAGTATCAGGAGCAGTCGTACGCGCCGGTGGCGGTTGAATACGGCAAACCCATCATAGATTACAAGTCGGGGGAACCGGCGGTAATCAGCATGGGGCTTGGAAAAGGAAAGGTGATTGTGAGCGGAATGCCTTTCAGCGTCATGGAGCCGAAAAGCAGCGAACTGTTCATTAAGGAGTTATTCAAAGAAGTCGAATTTATTCCAAAATATCAATGTAATGACGAAGCGCTTGTCCTGAGGGAATGGGAATATGATGGCGGATTGTATCTGGTCTGCGCATATTCGGAGGGGAAAGACTTGGTAAATCAGTTTGAGATGAAGGTGCGCGGAAATTGGGAGGTGGAAGATTACATGATTGGAGCGAAAGTTCCGGTTGAACAGGGTGAAGTCTACACGAAGTTTAAAGGCCTTATTCTGTCGCCTGGCGGATGCGTATATCGCCTTAAGCCGGCAAAGGAACAGCCGAGCAAAGCGATCATTGACCGTGTAAAGACGAATCAGACGAATCAACCGGCAAAATCTGATGATAAAAACAAAGTCCGGCAAACAAGCCAGCCCAAAACGCTTCCATATAAAGGCGATATACAACAAATTGATGACGAGATTGAAATGGGGGGATACAATTTCAGTATAGCGGTTGTCGTTGAGGAATATTTTAAAGAAGGACGTGTCTTTCTGACGGTTCGGCGCGGTGACGAGGAGCGGCAACAGGAGTTGAAGGTTAGGGAAGATGCGTTGTTTGTGTTCGGGGACGAGGCGCTTAAGGTAAAATGCGAAGCTCATTCCTATAACTATCCGGAAGGGGCAACCGTGGAGATTGAGAAAGTTGCGCGGCCAAAGTTAGACTCAGTGTGCATGATAACAACAAATGGGGCGGCACGTGAGCTTTCAAATGGGATGGTGAGCTTTAAGTTTTTGCCGGATGAAAGAGGAGGGAAGATCACTGAGTTGAGAACATATCCAGAAGGAATCAACCATGTTGCCGATGAGGGGATTTTTATGCAGAAGTGGTATTCTCCTTTTGATCATTTTACGATTAAACGCGAAGAAGTTTTGCCGCAAAAGTGTGGATTTATTCTGGGGCCTGAAAAGATGCTTCCCGAGGTGAAGGAACTAGAGGAGATAAGTTTGGAGAAGGGAGTTGCGTGCGTAAATATTAATTTTGAATTAAGGAATGATTGTGATAAAATTTGGAGCGGCTGGCTTAGTGTTTCGGAGAACTTGAATGTGGGTGGTATGGCGGATAACGACATGTTTTATGTGCCGGAAAAGGAGGGAATTGAGACAATTCAATTCATTGCTGACGGAGGAAATTACGTTTTCTATCCGGCTTCTGGGTGGACGGCTTGTTGTGACACACGGGAACGTCTGGTGTATGTAAGCAAATTTAATTTGGACGAAATAAAGACGCTGAATTTATGTTTCAATACCGATTTCTATAATATGGAGCCGTTGAGTATTCTGAACACTAAGAAAGTGAATAAATTAAAAAAAGGAGAAAGCCTTCGGTTGAATCACGGGATTTATATTATAAGAGGTTTGAGCGGGGTGGGTGGTTTTGCGCGGGGATGGGCGGGGAACATGATAATACCGGCGGCAAAATGGTCGCAGGATAAAAAGATGAAGATTAAACTTGAAATCGGAAACGCTTACCTGAAAAAACAATCTGTGTGGGTACGGGTGGCTTTGCGGCGCGCCGGCAAGGACGTTCGGGTGTATTATGACGATAAGGCGAATGTCAGTTATGAGGATGGGTTGGAGCAGGAGATTGAGGCCGGTTTTGACGGTCTGGCGGAGGGGGATTATGAACTGGAAGCGCGGATAGGCACGGACGCAGCTGAAATATTAACCATCCGAAAAAAGATGATTTTATTTGGGAAGAAACTGGAGGATAATCGGGCGGCATGCAAGGTCTATAAGGAGCTCCTGAATGCCTATAAAAGGCAAAAAGTTACAAGTGACCAGAAGTTTAACGCTGTGCAAGTTTTGGAGGAATTGAAGGCGGCGGTTGAGCGGCAGGATGCTGAGGTAATCCGACAAAAAAAAGAAGCTCTGGAGCGGATGTTAGATGCCGCAAAATAGTCTGATCAGTCACGAAATTATAAAAAAAACAGGAGCCCATAAACAATGCGTGAAAAATGTCATTTTGATTGTGAAAATCCGGAGTGGTTGAGAAGCCTTGAAGATCCCACGAGGGAAATGCTTTTCAATGATAACGCTCCGGACTTGGACGCGGTTCTCAAGTTGTTTCCGCGGCCGTCCGGCCAGCCGGCTTTTGATGAAGAATTGATCAAGAGTAATATTGAGAGGCTGAAAACATTTCCCGCAGTTCAAACAGGGCATGCATTGCTGGATTTGTCCGTAAAAACCGGCTTGGCCATGATTGACGCGACGTTTCAGGGAAATCATCCGAAATATGGAGTCAAGGAATATGCCGAAAATAGGCATGATGGATTTCCGCCGACCGTAATTTCAGCGGTTGACGCCTTGTCGGCCTGGGGTATGGAGCAAAGGGCAAAGGAGATTTTTACGTATTATTTGAATGTTTTCGTCAAAGATGACGGCACTGTTAATTATTGGGGGCCATCCTTGAGCGAATATGGGCAGTTGTTGAATTTGGCCAATATAGTCGAAAAAAGAATTGGCGCCGATGGATGGTTGCCAAACTGCTTTCATTCATTGGACAAAATATCGGAATATCTGCTTGGATTGATCAGTATTGCCGAAAGCGAGGACGAGCGACTTGTAAAAGGAGTTCCCGAAGCGGATGAATGTTCCATTATTCGGAAATTTTTTCACAATAATGCGTGGATATCGAGGGGGTTGTCTTCGTGGGCCGAGTTATGTCTGCGGCGCGGATTGAATCCTAAAACCTCGGCGAAAATTATCGCTGGTAAATCTAAAATCCTGGCTGATGACACAATCTCGGCAATTGAAAAAACATGGCGAAATTCTCATGTCGAATGGTGGTTGTCGCCCCAGGTTGAACCGCTCACGCCATCCGAAACCCCTATGAACAAAATTACCGAAACGAGATTTGCGTCTTATGCCAATTACCGATATTGGCCGGAGCTTTTATCAAGCGTCATATTGCCCCTTCATCTAGCCGAACGTGTTGTTGACGCCCGGCTTATATCGGGCGGTCAATTCTGCGGTATGACGCGGTTCGCGGATTGGCTGGATGACTGGACTCTTTACGATTATCTGCATGGTCTTTGGATGATCGGAAGAAAAAAAGATTTTCTTTTTAGCCTTTATGGGCATATTGCCTATCATCAGGCGGAGGGGCATTTGACGGCTTATGAACAGGTCACTTTTCCTCCTGGAAAAGAGAAGGCCGCCTATTGCTTGCCGTGTCAGCTTACGGTCGCGCGTGCCGCGCGGTTGTTGTTATAGAAAAGGTGTCCGAAAAAAAGGCCAGCGACAAAAAAAAGGTGTTCCTGATGCCGATCATTGATCATGTCAGTAAATATGCGATTGGCTGGGCGGTCAGCCGCACCAAAAACATTGAGCTGGCCTTGGCGGCCTGGGAACGGACCTATCACAATCTGCGCCGCTTTGGTATCATTCTGCGGAAGGTTGTGATACACCACGATCAGGATGCGGTCTATACCAGCCACGAATGGTTGAGTAAAGTTTGCGTTCAATCCGGCGCGCGCGTATCGTATTCGCTGAACGGCGCCAGAGGCAATACGGCCATGGAATCTTTTAACGGCCATTTTAAGGGCGAGAACGAATCCATATTCTGGGAACAGAAAAACATAAAAGGCATAATCAGAGTTGTCGAAACCAGGATGAGATACTATAATGCCGTTCGTCGTCATGAATCTCTCGGCCAGATTTCGCCAGAAGAATTTTTGAAAAAACATGGTATTAACGCCCAATAAGACTTAGTCCAAATTAGCACTGAAAGTGGTTCGAAAAATGGGGGTCATGTCCGGAGCAACTTTGGCGGAAGTTATTGGGCAGCAAGCCGCCGCTGTCTTACAGTTTTACTGCTTCCGAGACACTGAGACGGCATGGTCTAAATGTTCGTTGAAATAGCCTACAAATTGTGCTATAGAGCCGAATGAACAAAGGAATATATCCTATGAAACTATTAACAGTAATCACTGTCGGAATATTGTTTGCGGAAAATTGCATGGGTGCTGGCGTCACGCATTACGTGGCGACTAATGGGGTAAATATTTTCCCATACACGAACTGGGCGGACGCAGCCAATACCATCACCGCGGCCGTAGCGGCGTCGGCGGCAGGCGACACGGTATTGGTCTCCAATGGAGTTTATACCACTACGCCGGGAAGTCATATAGCTATAAGTATCGGCATAACAGTAGCTAGCGTCAATGGTTATGCCCATACAACAGTCGCAGGTAATCAGCCGCCAACTGTTTCCAACAATGTGTTTTTATTGGATCATCCGGATATCGTTGTTGACGGATTTACAATTACCAACGGCTATGCTGATCGGGGTGGCGGTATTTTTCTTTACCGGGGAACTGTCAGAAACTGTCTTGTTACCGGCAATACGGCGGCTGGCGGAGGGAATAGGTGCGGTGGCGGGATATTTATGAATAATCCCGGCTCGACGGATTACTCCTTGTACAGAGTAATTGAAAACTGTATCATTGAATGCAATATTGCGTTAGGGGTCGGTGGCGGTGCGTACGGCGTCCAAGGAGCAAAGGTTATAAATTGTATCATCAGAAATAACACAGGGATCGAAGGCGGCGCGATAAAGATGAGTGGTCAAAGGTGGGATTTGAAAAATTGCCTGATATATAACAATCAGCAAATCAACTCTTCATGCGATGGCGGCGGATTGTCCGTTGCAAGCAGCGTTAGCAATTCAACGGTTGTCAATTGCACTATAGTAAGTAATTACTCAGCGCGCTATGCCGGCGGTGTTTTCATTGCAGGACATGCTGATACCAATTTGTTTGTCAATTGCATTATTTACAGCAACGCTTGCGAAAGCGGCAGTTCCACGAATGGAGACATATATGACAATTGGTATCCGACAAATAATTATCCGCTATTTTTTTATTGCTGTTCAACAAGTAACCGGACATTTCAAGCGGGCGAAAACAATAATATAACGCATGAACCTATAATGCGAGATTGGGCTAATCAGAACTACCGTTTGCGCATGAACTCGCCCTGTGTCAATACCGGGACCAACCAGGACTGGATGACGAACGCGGTCGATCTGGAGAGCAACGCGCGTATCCTGAACAACATCGTGGATATGGGCGCGTACGAAACGATTCTATGGCAGGGGAGCATCTATCATATCGGGAATCAATAATAACGGGGTAGTCAAAAATTATTGCAGATGATGTAATGAAGAAAATTTCATGGCCGCTTCAGCCACGATCTTCGGGGCGGCCTTTGCGTCGAGGCTGGCGGCCCTGGTACCGCCAAGATATAGATAGACGCGGTCTTTCCCGCAAATTATGGCGATATCGGCTTCGCGCGCTTCGCCGGGACTTTATCACACACCTCATTTATGGATAAAGATTCGGGGAAAAAAGTTACCGAACGGTAAATTATCGCTTGATTTATTCAGATAAAAGTGGAATATTCCCGATCGGGAACTATGAATGTAAAAACTACAGAACAGCTTGGAATTATGATTCGCAGTCGGCGCAAGCAGCTTAAAGTTACACAGAAGGAACTGGCCATGACTTGCGGTACAGGCTTGCGTTTTATCGTAGATATGGAAAAAGGAAAAAATACCTGCCGGATTGGCAAGACAATGCAGGTGTTGCAATCATTGGGCCTTGTCATTGAACTGAAGCGTCTCGGCAGCGATGAAACCGTCGGTGAAAAACCATGAGGCGGCTGATAGTTTATTTGAATTGCGAGCCTGTTGGCATTCTCGATCAGGACGACAGCGGTCTGCTTGGATTCCGTTACGCTCCGGAATGGTTGAACTTCCTGTCGTTATAAGCGGTTCACGCATAGCCTTGCCTCTTGGTAACACTCCGAGCACACATATCATTAAACCTGAGCCTGAACGTTTCATAGGACTGGTTGCCACGGAAGTCCTCTGCATGATGCTTGCAAAAGAGGTCGGATTGAATGTCCCACAGGTTGCCGTTCGTTTGATAGGCAGCAAACCATGCATCGTTGTTCGGCGCTATGACCGGGCGGTCGCTTCTGATGGCATAATCTCGCGGGTCCATCAGGAAGATTTCTGCCAGGCATTGGGGATTCCGCCGGAACGGAAATACCAACAGGAGGGCGGGCCCCTGCTTCGGGACTGTATCGCGATGCTGCGCGCGTGGTCCACTGCGCCTGTGCTGGATATCCGTGGATTTCTCGACGGATTGATTTTCAGTTTTTTGATAGGTAACGCAGACGCACACGGCAAGAACTATTCGCTGCTTTACGCCGGAAGCGAACGGCGGCTTGCGCCGTTTTATGACTTGGTCTGCACTCTGGCATGGCCGGAACTATCAAAGACTATGGCGATGAAGATCGGTCAGGGAGATTCTATCGAGGCGATCGCGCCTGACCATTGGAAGAAGATGACACAGGAAACGCATTTGGGTTGGCCCATGGTGCGGGAACGAATGGGAGAACTCTGTCGGAAGACGATTGACGCATTGCAGAATCCAGAAATGTCAAGCATGGCTAATGGAGATGACATTTCCGGGCGTGTGAGGCGCATTATTGAGGAACGCGCCGTATCTTTGCTTCAGGGACTGAACAGCCGGGGTCAAACCTCAAATTAATACTTAACTGGCCCATGTTGGCGCCCTTTTTGATATAAATTTCATAGTCTCTTCTGCCACGATTTCCGGCGCAGATTTCGGAGATAGTGCTGCAGTCCTGTTGCCGGCAAGATAAAGATATGCCCGGTTTTTTCCGCAAATGATGGCAATATCCGCCTCGCGCGCTTCGCCCGGGCCGTTCACCACGCAGCCCATCACGGCCACGGTAGGCCAGTTTTTTGCCCGAGGATTTGCCATTTGCAGCTTTTCGAGTTCGTTTTCTATAGCCTTTGCAAGTTTTACAACGTCCATTTGTGTCCTTCCACAGGTCGGGCATACTATCAGGCGTGGGCCTGCGCGTCGGAGGCCGAGGCTGCGTAAAATTTCCTTCCCGACCAGAACTTCGTTGGCGGGAGTATCGGCCAGCGACACGCGGATGGTGTCGCCTATGCCTTCGGCCAGTAGGATGCCCAAGGCCACACTGGAACTGATCGCTCCGGCAAGGAGCGTGCCGGCTTCGGTAACGCCCAGGTGCAAAGGCCAGTTTGTTTTTTTGGAAAGCAGACGATAGGCCTCGATCGTGCGCAATGCATCGGAAGCCTTGACGGAAATTTTTATAGCGCGGTGTCCAAGATCTTCAAGCATTTTTACGTTTTTAAGCGCGCTTTCCACCAGGGCTTTTGCGCTGGGCGAGCCGTATTTGGTCAGAATGTCCTTTTCCAGTGAGCCTGAATTCACGCCGACCCTGATCGGCAGGTTTTTTCCCGATGCTGCCCGGACAATTTCTCTGACTTTGGCGGTGGAACCGATATTGCCCGGATTGATGCGCAACCCGTCCACGCCGGCGTCAATGGCCGCGAGCGCGAGCCGGTGGTCAAAATGGATATCCGCGATTAGTGGAATATGAATTGCCTTGAGAATGACTGCCAATGCCCTGGCGGATTCCATGTCCGGCACGGCCAGGCGAATGATTTCGCAGCCGATCTTTTCCAGTTCCAGAATCTGTTTGATGGTCGCCTTCGCGTCACGCGTGGGCGTTTTTGCCATGCTTTGAACCGAAATCGGCGCCCCGCCGCCGATTTTAAGGTTCCCCAGTTTGATTTTTTTCGTTGATTTCATTCAGGGACAGCCCTTAAATATTAAATTCTCGCATCAGCTTCTTGAAAATATTTTGATGTTCAGGAGGAGCATAATTCCGCAGCCGCTTCAGTTGTAGGCTTACAGCGGCGCCGGTTGTCAGTCCAAGACTTGTCGCAACTTCGCGTTGACTTAATCCTCCGGCTTGAGTCAATAATGCCGCTGTCACCGGCTTGATCCAGTCATTTAATCTATGCTTTTGCAACTCTTCCGTTTTAATCCTGTAGGCGCGGCAGACTGTTTGGATTATTTCGTCCGGACTCACGGCATGAAGATGTTTTCTAAATGCCACATCTTCCGTCTTAATATGAACAGCCCCATGACGGTAACGTTCTTGCACTTCCTTGATAAACTCTTCAGATCCAATCCCAAGGGGTGATTTCCTGATCAATGCCTGGAATTCATCGTCAGTAACTGCAATGCCTGCTTCGATATATTTTTGATATTTTACTTGTTGATCTTTCTTGTTCCTCCCTGGCATCGTTGCCAAAATCGGTCCATAGTCCATAAATTTATCTGCCTCAGACACACCGACATAACCCTGATAGCTACTCCAACGGTAATTACTGAGATAAAGAATGCGATTATTCAAGGTTTCGGCGGTTAATGGTTTTGCAAAAACCGGATTTAGGTGAATATACCGACTGAGCCGCAATAGATAATCGTTTGCTTCCACTAGGGACGAGTGGTACCTGTTTTGCGTCAGATGTCCTGAGCGCCGATGGCGGAGGTTAAAATATGCGGCATAGCTGGTCAATAAGCTGCCCAAAAATGCACTTACGTTCGGGAGGGGGGTCTCAAGCAGAAGGTGAACATGGTTTGGCATCAGAACATAGAGGTAGACTCGAACCTGATATGTTGGCACTCGTTCGGCCAAAGACAACAGAAATCGTTCGCGATCCTTATCGTCACAAAATATATCCCGCCGCTCGTTGCCACGAAAAGTGATATGATACATCGCATTCGCAAAAACAAGCCTGGGTTTTCTTGCCATGGTTGTATCTATACGCCATTGGTGCGGATTGTCAATATTTAATATTTAAGGGCTGTCCCTGAAATCAGTGAGAATAACGCGGCTTTCGGCCTTCCACGCGAATTGGGTTTGAGCCGCATTGCCGGTAGGCGGAAGGCGGCATGCCTTCCATCTGGCGGAAGGCCTTGGAAAAACTATGCACGGTCTCAAAACCCACCTGGCAGGCGATTTCGGACAGGGAAAGGCCGGTGGACATCATCAGGCTGCGCGCCGCGCGAATCCTGGCCCTGCGAAGATAAGCGCGCGGAGAACAGTCGAAAACATCCCCAAAGACCTGGCGAAAATGACTGGGGGAGAGTCCGCATTGCGCCGCCATTTCCTTTAATTTTAAGCGGTTGTGACAATTTTTGACGATCCAGTTCGCCGTTTGTTCCAGTAGTCCCATGCGGGCCGCATATTTTTCGTGCATGCGGCTTTTTCCCCGCAATATCTCCGAGATAATTTCCAGCAACAGTCCTGAGGACCTGAGCGCGGCAAAAGGATGCGCCCGGGCCGCTTCCAGGCATATTTCATGGAGCAATTCGCTTACCCGCAGATTGGTGTAACTCCGTATTCGTCCTTTCAACGAGGTCAGTAGCGGATGAGAAACAGCCTCGTGCATGAGGGGCTTAAGTTCGCCAAGGTCGGTCATGCCGCCGGGAATGGAGAAATCCCAATGGGACAGGTGTGGGCGATAGATCAGGTCGAAATGGACATAAGGGCAGACCATGCCCGGCGGATAACCTTCCATGCTGTGTTCGGTGTCGGGCGGTATCCAGAATAGGTCGCCCGGTCTGACATCATAACTTTTTCCGTCTATAACAAAATGTCCAAAACCTTCGTCTATATGGACAAGAAGGTAATCCAGCAGTTTCCGGCTTTTTATGTGCCAGGCCGGCCGCCGCGCGTCGCCGCAATGCCTGAGGTACGGACGCAGAAGCGCCAGTAATTCTATTCCCGGCTCATGCGCCGGAATTTGGCCTTGTTCGTTATAAACTTTTTTCATCGGCGATTGGGATAAATCTTCGGCGATCCATCCAAAGACATCCTGAACGTTTTCGGGTATGTTTTCAATATTAATTCAGGAGGAAAAACATGGTCACAAAATATCCATATCCGAAGCCGTCTGAAACGAAGGCAAATTTCAATAATCTGCTGAAGGTCCTGCGTCGTCAGAAGCCGGAGCGGCCCGTACTCTTCGAGTTTTTCCTGAATGATCCGCTATACCGCTTGCTGGCCGGGAAGGGGTCGGAAGAATTGAAAGACGACAAGCCTTACGACCGGGAGCGGCTGGCAATCCAGGCGTATTATAACGCCGGATATGACTATGCGACCGTTCGCGGGTCGCAACTTGCTTTCCAGTCAGGCTCCCACCAGCAGATCCAAACGCGTTCCCTGAACGATGGTGTTACTATCAAAGACCGTAAAAGTTTTGAAGAATATAAATGGCCTGAGCCGGACGATTTTGACTACAATATGCTTGTTGCCCTGGCGGCTGACCTGCCGGAGGGCATGAAGCTGATTGTCTACGGGCCCGGCGGAGTTCTGGAGAACGTAATCGCTCTTGCCGGTTTTGACAATCTTTGCTTGCTGATGGCGGATGATCCGGAATTGACGGGGAAAATATTCGACGCCGTCGGCAGCCGCCTTTTAAGGCATTATGAAAAGGCATTGAAATTCGAGACTGTTGGCGCGATCATCAGCAATGACGACTGGGGATTCAAAACCCAGCCGATGCTCTCGCCGGCGGACATGCGCAAATATGTCATTCCCTGGCACAGGAAAATCGCGGCCGCCGCTCATAAGGCGGGCAGGCCGGCCATCCTGCATAGTTGCGGAAATCTGGATTCGCTCATGGATGATATTATTGACGACATCGGCTATGACGGCAAACATTCGTATGAGGATGCCATCAAGCCGGTGGAAGATGCCTACGAAGAACTTCACGCAAGAATCGCCGTTTTAGGCGGCATTGACGTCGATTTCATCACCCGCTCCCCGCCGGAGCAGATATACCGGCGTTCGCGCGCCATGCTGGAACGGGCTGGGGAGCGCGGCGGATACGCCCTGGGCACGGGCAACAGCGTGCCGGAATTCATTCCGCATGAAAACTACTTTGCCATGCTGGCCGCCGCCAGGGGGTAGCACATCGTTCTGTTGTAATATGTGACAAATTTGCGGATAAGTTTCCAAGCGTCAACAACGAACCACCAGATGGTTATTTGGCTGGCGGCCCTGTCGCCTTAGGCGCTGTCAATAAATAAACGTTACAACCATTGCGCTAATTTTCGCTCAGGGCAAGGCGTCGCAAGCGGAGGCGTACCTGAAAGGTACGTGCCGCTTGCGACAACACGGCCCTGAACGAAAACCAGCGCAACCCTCTGGGGCGCTGCCGCTTTTGCCGTGCCGCGGCGTTCCGGTCGAAGGGACATACGTTTCCGTATGCCCGCTTCGACCGCGCCTTGCGGACACGGCAAAAGCGGCGGCGTGGTTGTAACGTTTATTTATTGACAGTGCCTTAGTCCAGATACGACCAGAGCAACCGGCAGCTTTTGGCGTTCAGGGTTTTGGGGTCGGCAATGATATATAAATCATTGCTCACATCCTTGACCAGTATCCGGCCGTTCGGCAGTTTTCTGGGGTGCTCGTCGTGCCCGGTGAGGAAATTCCTGGGTCCGGCGTTGGTTTCCACGCGCCAGAGGAAAAGCTCTGCCTGCCGCTCGATGGCCTTGACTTCCGTGATCAACGGCACAAAGAATGCGTTGTCCAACTCGTCTGTGATCAGTTTCCGCGACTTGTCGTCAAGCTGCGCCAGACTTTCCACGAGCATCAGCTCTTTGCCCTTGTCGTCCCTCAGGCTGATTAATTCTTCCCTGTGGGCCCAGGGGAAACAGCATGCCACGCGGATGGGCGTCTCGACCGGTTTGCCGTCAGACTCGTGTCGCAACACCAGGCGGCCATCCTCCCTGCGGAACAAATCGATATGTTCCATAATTTCGGCCGCGATATTTTCTTTTTCAGGTATGTTTTGATTTGTACTCATTGTTTCTTTCTCAAAAAAAAATTAAACTGCCACATTGGCCTGCAATTCCACCTGGGTGCGATGCAGTTTGGCATACGCGCCCTCCGGCATGGCCAGCAGTTCCGCATGGGTGCCCTGTTCGACCAGTTTGCCTTTTTCCAGCACGAAAAGCCTGCTGGCTCTGCTCAGGGTGGACAAACGATGCGCGATGGCAAAGGTAGTCCGGCCGGAAACCAGATGTTGCAACGCTTCCTGTATCTTTTTTTCTGTTTCCGTGTCAACGGAGCTGGTCGCCTCGTCGAGCACCAGGATGCGCGGATCATGAAGAATGGCGCGGGCAATGCTGATCCGCTGGCGTTCGCCGCCGGAAAGCGTCTGGCCGCGTTCGCCGACGATCGTTTCGTAGCCGTCGCGGAAACCGCAAATGAATTCATGCGCATTGGCCGCTTTTGCCGCCGCAATGATGTTTCTGAGCGAAACGTCCTGCGAGCCATAGGAGATGTTTTCCGCAATGCTTCCATGGAATAGGTACGGCTCCTGCAGAACAACTCCGATCTGCCTGCGCAATCCGGCTATTTCCATATCCCTGATATCGCATCCATCAATACGGATCCTGCCGTCCTTCAGGTCGTAAAAACGGCACAGCAGATTTACCAGCGTGGTCTTACCGCTGCCTGAAGTCCCAACCAGCCCGATCATCTCTCCGGGTTTGACGTCAAAACTGATCCCCTTGAGAACATTGCGCACGCCGTCGTAGGTGAAGGTGACGTTTTCAAAGCACACATGGCCGTTGAACGGCGGCGGTGTTGTCGCGTCAGGTTTGCTCGCGATGGCGGGGATGGTGTCCAGCACGTCGAAGACCCGCGAGGCCGAGGTAGTCACGCGGTTGATCACGCGGCTCATCATGCCCAGGTGTTGCACCGGAGCCCAGAACATCCACATGTAACCTATGAACGCCAGGAACACGCCCAGCGGTATACCTTCCGTTCCCCTGCTGGTAATGTTGAGTATCACGCGCGGCGCGCCGACCATCCACACGATCAGCGTGCAGGTGTGCATGAGCATCACGACCGTGGGCCAGAAACGGGTCCAGTTTTTGTGCAGAATCTGGGCCTCCTCTTCAACCGCCCTGTTTTTCCGGTTGAAACGGTCAACTTCCTTTTCCTCCTGGGCAAACGCCTTCACAACGCGTATGCCAGGAATGACGTCGGACAACACGGCGGTCATGGCCGACCATTTGCGCCAGATCCGCAGGAAATGCACCTGGATCCTGACGCTGTGCGTATAAAACATCACGATCATGACCGGCAGCGGCAGAATCACAAAGATCGCCAGCGACCAGTCCTGCAGAAACAGGGCGGCCATCACTCCGATCATCTGCAGCAGAGAAACCCCGATGTCAATTATGCCGAACGAGAGAAAGTCCCAGAGCCGGTCGGTGTCCGAGCTGACCCGGGCAATGAGCGTGCCGGTCGGCCGCGCGCTGAAATACGACAGGCTGAGTTTCTGCATGTGGCTGTAAATATCCTGCCGCAGGCGCATGCATATCTTCTCGCCCACGCTCGACATGATTCTCAGCCTGATGAACGAAAGTAATTCTCCAAGGCCATAGACGAGCGCCAACCCGCCGATGATCAGCCAGAGCCAGTAGTACGGATCGGCCGTTTTCCCATGTTCCAATGGGCGGATAATGTCGTCCACCAGCACTCTGGTCAGGTAGGGCGGGATGAGCTGGATGCATGCCATCAATGCGGCCATGCTGAAAGCGAAAATTACCAGTCCCTTGTGGGGCAACAGATATGAGAGCAGGCGCATCATGACGCCAAGCTTTGGCATGGACAACATGGCTTTTGCGTCCTCGACCGCCTTCAACACGGCCTCTTTGTATTCCTCGTCCGGATCAAGGTCTTTTGCAAGGTCATTTGGCGCGGTGCCTTCCTTGGGTTGTTTGCGTTTCTGCTCCGCGACAAACTGCACGTTGCTCACGGCCCGGCTTTGCCGGCGGGAGTAACGCAATGACGCCAGAAGCTTTCCTGTTGTGCCAATCAGATGCAGGGAACTGCTTGAGAGGCCGTCAAAGACCTCGAATTTTTCTATCTCCGGCAGGGCAAAGCTCTGGATTTTCCAGATGTCCTTCCGTTGGTCTGGTTCAGCTATGAGGAGATATTTGCCAGCAAGCACCAGCCATTGCTCGACAAAACGTTGCGCGCCGTCCAGGTCGCAGAGCGCATAAGCGAAGAGCTTTTCCTCTGGATAGCGCCGGCGCAACTCCTCCGCCAAAGACTTTGGCAACCCTTCGGGTTGCAATAGTACCTTAAACATTCAGTACCGCAATAAAAAACAAGAAAAGGATTCACCACGGAGGTGGAGGGAGACACGGAGAAGAGATTGCTTGAAATCAAGTTTTGCCGGACGCAAAACCCGATTTCAAGCAACGACTTGTCTTTGGAGAATGGAAGGAGATGATTGCATTAATCGAATCTCCTGTTTTTCTCCAAAAAAACAGTCTTTCCTGAGTCAGTTGCAAAAGTCTTTTCGGAACCCACCCCAGCCTTCGGCCACCCCTCCACGGGAGGGGAACCCGAGATATTACGGGACAAGATGTTATGATCCCCTCCTCGGAGGGGTACGCGAAGCGGGGGGTGGGTCCGCAGTCGGCTGAAAAAGACTTTTGAAAGCAACTTTCCTATCCTGATAAAATTTCCCCTTGTGTGCGGGAAATGAGTTTGGCGCGGCCTCGCTCCGGATTCCACCATAAGCGGGACAAGTTTTACGCAAGCCGGGCCGGTTTATTTACAGACGAAGACCGTCACGGATGACGGCTTATGCGAAGAAACAAAAAAGCCGCTCCCCAGGGGGAACGGCTTGAAGCGCGCTGAAGGCAACCATCTATGCCGGAATCCCAAAGGGGCGTGACGATCTGACGAAATGCATATTTTTGACTCTCACCACACCCCTCCTTTCCGACATCAAATTAGTTGTTTTTTGGCAATGACTTCTGGAAAGCTATCATATAATCGAAAATACACAAGTGTTTTTTTGATTTTTATTCATCGTCATTTGTTTCCACGGTCGACGTGGTTGTTTCATTGGTGACTGCCTGCTTTTCAGCTTTTTCAATCAGTGGCTTGGAGAGTTGGCGGATTTGGTAAAGGCGCTTGATATCCCGGCCCGTGATCAGGACAATGGCCAGTATCAGCAGGCCGAAAAAAAATTGATCGAGAAACACGACCGCTTTCGGCGGAACCGGCCTACGGATGATTATCTGTATCAGCGCAAAAATCACATGGCCGCCGTCAAGCACCGGCAAAGGCAGCAGGTTGAGGATTGCCAGGTTGACGTTCAGCAGGCAGATAAACCAGAGCGCGATGATGAGTCCCTTGCGCACCATGTCCTGGAGCATGTAAATGATCATGAGCGGTCCGCCCAGGGACTGTGACGTGGCTTTGGCCTCCTTCGGCGTTACGAGCGAGCGCAGGACGCGGAAAATGACCTGCGAATGGCTCTTTATCTGAACGCCCGGGGCGATATGTACCACGCGGTCAAAATCCACGGCCATGGGGTCGAAGCGAATGCCGATGCGCGCCCTTTGCAGTGCCGGATCCAGGCGGGGCGTCACGTTTACGATCAATTCGCCGCCGTTGCGTTCGATGGCAAGCGGCACGGTTTGTCCGGCATGTTCGGAGGTAAGGGCGATCAGATGGTCTATGCTTAAAACATCGACGCCGTCGAATTTCTTTATCGAATCTTCTCCCTGTATTCCGGCCGCATCCGCGCTTGATCCTGGTTCCACGCTCAAAACCTTGCACATGGTTATTTCATGTATTCCGGGGATCGTTCTGAAGCCTAATGCGTTGTGTTCGGTCGGCAGGGTTATGGTTTTGGTTCCGTCTGCGGTTTTTAAGGAAAGAAAAACCTTTTCCGAAAGGGCGTTTTCCTGAATGACGTCCTGCCAGTTTTGCACGGCGCGTCCGTTGATGGCGAGAATTTCATCTCCGGTTCTGAGTCCGGCAGAGTAGGCGGCGGAGTTCGTTTCGACAAATCCGAGGACGGCGCATCTTTCCGCCGGCGTGGAAGGTTTGCCGGCAAGAAAAACGATCCAGGCCACGATATAGGCCAGCAGCATGTTCCCGGCCGCGCCGGCCAAAGCCACGACGATTTTTTTCCAGGGCGCAATCGGCGGCAAGCAGTGGTGGCCGTCGCGCTCCGTCGCGACGGTTTTGCCATTGATGTCGCCCGCCCGCGGAGCGGCCGGGCCACCTGGATGTTCGATATTTTTTTCAGGCAGATTGTTGTTCGAAACGCTCGGATCCATCTGCGGCAGGGCCACGTAACCGCCGATCGGGAAAATGCCGATTTTGTAAAGCACATTGCCGTATTTCCTTTTCCAGATGGCAGGGCCGAAACCGATCGAGAAAGTGTCGATCGTCATGCCGAGCATTTTGGCGGAAATAAAATGGCCAAGCTCATGGATGAAAATGCAGAGGCCGAAAAGGACGGCCACGACAACGGCGATGTAGATGAAAGAAAGAATTGTGATATGGTCCATGAATATTCCTTTAAAGTTGGTCCGTGGCTGCGGAAACTTTCAATATACAACGTCCGGCGTTCGACATCAAGTTAAAATCAGATTGACCACCGAGACACGGAGGTCGGGAAAAAATGAGGTTTGGCAAATTTGCGAACAACGAAACGTTGCCCCCAAATTTACCAATGCACTTTATTACTGGAGAAGATAGGAGATATAAAAACTCCCTTTTTCCTCCAATAACAAGTCTTGCTTGAAATCTGGTTTTGCCTTTGGCTAAACAGATTTCAAGCAACCTCTGCTACTCTGTGTCTCCGTGCCTCCGTGGTAAGTTTTTTTCTTGTTTTTTATCGCGGTTCATGATGTTTAAGAAACTATCAGCTTTTTCGCTTCTTCCCGCGCCCAATGGTCGGCCTGGATGATTTCATCCAGGCCGGGATTTTTCGCGGCTTTGTGTTTGCTCATTATTTTTTCGACTATCCGCCAGATGGCGGAAAAACTTATCCTGCCGCGCAAAAATTCGTGCACCGCCACCTCGTTTGCCGCGTTTAAAACCGCCGGCATGGTTCCGCCGTCCCCGGCCGCCTGCCGCGCCAGCGCCAGGCAGGGAAAACGTTTTTCATCCGGCATCGAAAAATGCAGCGCGCCAAGTTCTGAAAGTTTCAATGGAGGCAGACCGCCGTCAAGGCGTTCCGGCCAGGTCAGGGCGTATTGGATGGCAAAACGCATGTCGGAGGGACTAAGCTGCGCCAGTAGCGCGCCATCCACGAATTCCACGAACGAATGCACGATGCTTTCCGGATGGACAAGCACTTCGATTTTTTCCGGTGGCATGTCAAAAAGCCACTGCGCCTCCATGATTTCAAGGCCCTTGTTCATCATTGTGGCCGAGTCGACAGTGACTTTTTTGCCCATGTTCCAGCGCGGGTGTTTCAGGACTTCGGCTATGCTGACCCTGTCAAAATCTATTTTCCCGCGTCCGGCGAATGGGCCGCCCGAAGCCGTCAAAATGATTTTTCCGACCTGGTTCCGCGGCCGGTTTTCAAGGCATTGAAAAATGGCGCTGTGTTCGCTGTCCACCGGCAGAATCGCGGCGCCGCTTTTTTTCCGGGCCCTTACAACGTGTTCTCCGGCGACAACCATGACTTCCTTGGTGGCCAGGGCAACGTCAGCGCCCCGCTTCAGGGCGGCCAGCACCGGCTTCAATCCTGCCATGCCGACAACCGCAACCACGATCATGTCGGCTTCCTTCATGGCCGCCAGTTCTTCCAGTCCTTCGCTCCCGCGCAAGATGGAAATGCCGTGGGGCGGCGCAAGGTCGGCGGCCGATTCGCGCGCGCCGACGGCTATTTTTTTCACGTTAAAACGTTCAGCCTGTTGCAGGAGTTTTTCCGCCTGGCGTTGCGCGGCCAGGCCGATGATTTGAAAGCGGTCCGGAAATCTTTCGACCACGCGCAGGACGTTTTCGCCGATGGAGCCGGTGCTGCCGAGCACGACTATTTTTTTACGCGGCGCGGACTTGTTCTTGGTCATTTTCATGAAATATTCAAATCGTCGGCAAAAACCAGAGCGCATAGAAGTAAAAGAAAGGCACCGAGGTCAGCAGGCTGTCGAGCACGTCCAGCAGGCCGCCCATTCCCGGGATATAGGTGCCGGTATCCTTTGCGCCTCCGGCCCGTTTAAAGAGCGACTCCACAAGGTCGCCGATTATTCCGAGCAAAGGCAGCGCCACGCCGAGGATCAATGCGTCCCGCAAGGACATCAATTTGTGGCCGAAATGGCCGTGGCATAAAAAGAACAGCGCCAGGCTGACCAGGAGGCCGAAGATCAGGCCGCCGGCAAATCCCTCCCAGGTCTTGCCGGGAGAAAGCCGCGGGAAAAGTTTATGTTTTCCGAAGCGGGAACCGATCAGGAAGGCGCCTATGTCAGTGCATTTGACCACGGCGATCAGGTAGAAACAGAGAAGTCTGCCGGTCAGCCCCACGCTGCTGAATAAGTGGTTGTGATCCCAGGTCAGCCCCAGTTTTATGAAAAAATTGAAAAGGAACGGAATGTACAGGACGCCGAACATCGTGCAGCCGATCGTGCCCAGCGGCTGTCCGTTGAGTTTCTGGGGGAACTGCCTGATGCAGAGTGCCAGGAATGTGGCAAAGAGAATCGCCAGTTCGTATTCCGCCGCGTTTGTTCCGCCCTTGAAAGTGTGCGCGAAAAAACTCGAGCCGATCAGGACAATGCCGCCGGCGATCCCGAGATACCGGTAGGATGGGGTGCCGCTCTGGCGGATGATATGATAGAATTCCAGCATGGCGATGATTATTATCGCTGAGAGCAGGGCGAAGACCAACAGCATCGGGGCCCGCAGAATCATGAGCGCCAGCACGCCGCCCAGGATCAGGCCGCTGTAAATTCTCTTGTTCAAACTTTGCATGATTTATATTTTTGGGTCGTCTGACTTTTGAATTCCACCGAAACGCCTTTGCCGTTTGGCATAGACGGCCAGGGCCGCAAAAAAATCGTTTTCGCGGAAATCGGGCCAGAGGGTTTCGGTGACGTATAATTCCGCATAGGAGAGCTGCCAGAGGAGGAAATTGCTCAAACGCATCTCCCCGCTGGTGCGGATCAGCAAATCCGGGTCGGGGAGGTCCTTGGTATAGAGGTGTTGGGACACAACGGATTCGTCAATTTCGCTTTCCTTCAATTCCCCGTTTTTAACCTTTTGCGCAATGGCGCGCGCGGCCCGGATGATTTCATCGCGCGCGCCGTAGCTCAGCGCCAGGGTCAGATTATGCCGGTCGTATTTTTCGGTCGCCCCGCACACGCGCTGAATGACGAACCGCACCGGCCCCGGCAGGTCGGCAATGCGGCCGATGACCCTGAGGCGCGTCCGGTTTTCATGGAGGTCCTTTTCGTTTTCATTCATGAATTTGACCAGCAGTTTCATGAGTCCGGCGACCTCCGCCCTGGGCCTGCGCCAGTTTTCGGTGCTGAATGCAAAAAGCGTCAGATAACGCACGCCCGCTTTTACGCAGGAGCGCATCGCGGCCTCGACCGATTTTGCGCCGGCGCGGTGTCCTTCAAGCCGCGGCAGGCCGCGCTTCTCCGCCCAGCGTCCGTTCCCGTCCATGATGATGGCGACGTGAGTAGGGATTTTGTCGGGTAAATTTTTTTGTGACATCGCTCGAACCTTCGTTAATTGCCGCGCAAGGCCCGCCTGAACGTTTTAAGGTGGACGTTGACCTCCGGGCAACGTTTCTACTTGTGCTTTTTTGTGGCTAATGATCTCTTAAAAGTTGCGGCTTTGCCGCCTAATTCATCAGCCTGACCACGCCACCGCCTTTTTCGATTTTTCCGATCACGAGCGCCTTGACTTTCGATTGCTTGAGAATTTTCAAGGCCTTGGGAACTTCTCCCGCCCTGATGATTATGACAAGGCCGATTCCCATGTTGAAGACCCGGTACATTTCCTCCCGGTCAACGCTTCCGCGTTCCTGGAGATAACGGAACAAGGGCGGCGGAGTCCAGGCGGTAAGATCGAATACGGCATTGACGTCCTTTGGCAGGACGCGTGGCACGTTGTCCTGGAAGCCGCCGCCCGTGATGTGCGCCATGCCCTGGATTTTAACCCTGTTCATAAGAGCGCTGACTGGCCGCAAATAACTGCGGTGCACCGCCAGCAGCGCGTCGGCCACGCGCCGGCCGACTCCCGGGATGATGTCGCCCGGATCGAGTTTTTCCTGCTCGAAAATGATTTTCCTGGCCAGGGAAAATCCGTTGGTATGGAGTCCGTTCGAAGGCAGGCCGAGGATCATGTCCCCCTGACGGATGTTTTTACCGGTTATTATTTTACTGCGCTCCACTGCTCCGACAATGGTGCCGACCAGGTCATATTCGCCCTGCGGGTAGAGTCCCGGCATTTCGGCCGTTTCTCCTCCCAGAAGGGCGCAATTGTTTTCGCGGCAGGCGCGGCAAAGTCCGGAAACGACCTGCTTGAATATTTTCGGATTGAACCTGGCCGTGGCGAAATAATCGAGGAAAAAAAGCGGTTTGGCGCCGTGAACCAGAATGTCATTGATGCAATGGTTGACAATGTCCTGGCCGACCGTGTCATGTCTGCCGGAGAGTACGGCCACCTTCAGTTTGGTGCCGACGCCGTCCGTGCTGGCAATGAGCGCCATATTTTTTCCCGGAGAAGAAAACATGCCGCCGAACGAGCCGATCTCGCAGATTTGACCTGGCACAACCGTTGTTTTGACCATTTTTTTGACCGCGCGCAGGGCGATCATTTTCGCGTCTATGTCGATTCCCGCTTTCGAATAAGAAGATTTCGCTCGCATATTTCCTCTTTTATCCGTCAAAAACGGATTTGGATTTTGTCGCAAAAGCTTGTTATTGTATAGGAAAAAGCCGATTAAGCAAAAGATAAATGAGACAAATTTGCGGGAAAATTCAAGGCGTTTGGGAATGCTGTTTTATTGGAATCGGCGGTTTGTCGTGGGCGGGGATGGTGTCAAGCCGGGAGCAGATGATTTCGTGCGTCTTTGCGAGCGCTGCGCGGTCTTCTTCATTCTTAAGCGTCGCCTGGCCCAGAGAGAGGACCTCGTCCGCCAGCTTTTTGTCTTTCAGGTCAACAACGGCAATGTCGATCATTTCGGCATACGGCTTTATTTCCTGCTGGTGTTCCCTGGCGATTTGCAGAAAACCTTCAAAAGCCTCCTTGCAAAGTCCGCCTTTCCTTTTCGCTTCCGGCACGCTGTACATGGGCTGGGGGCGATCGAAATATTCGGTTGGGAAAAAAAGATTCCCCACGTATTCGACGAACAGGCTGATAATTACCGGCGCGATTAAAACCGCGCCGGTCAGGGAAAACCCCATGCCGATCAACCCGATCCCCAATCCGCCCAGACCTTCTGTCCTGGCCGCTTTTATGAATGTTATGATACCGATTGCAAGGAAAATGACGGCAAATAATGTTCGCAGAATGGCGGGTATCAGGGGATTTCGCTCGTCATTCATCTTTTGGGGTTCAAAATGGTCTGCAGCCATTCGAATGCCATGCCGCTTGATTTTTCACCGTTGATGAATTCGTCGAATTGTCCCTCTCTGCCGTCCGTTTTTTCGCTGGGACCATTCACGACAGCCATCGGCACGGGTTCCGAAGTGTGGTTGCGCACGTTTACCGGTGTGCGGTGATCGGTGCCGATGATCAGGCGATATGCTGCGCCCGAATCATCAAGGGCTTTCCAGATTGGGCCGACAATATTGCGGTCGAAATCCTCGATCGCCTTGATTTTGAGTTTCAAATCCCCCTTGTGTCCGCATTCATCCGGCGCCTCCACGTGGACAAAAACGAAATCATGCTTTTCCAGTATTTCCATGGCTGCCGCAACCTTGGCGGCATAATCGGTGTCAAGGTAGCCGGTTGCGCCATCCACAACTTTTGCGTCCAGTCCGGCCAGCCTGCCGATGCCGCGCACCAGGTCAACTGCGGTGACCACCCCGCCGCTCAATCCGAAAAGTTTTTGATATGACGGCAAAGACATGCTGCGCCCCTGTCCCCACAGCCAGATTTGACTGGCAACATTTTTTCCCGCTGCCCGGCGGTTTTCGTTGACCGGATGTCCGGCGAACAGAGTTTTGGATCCTTCCATCAAGATTGTCAATTTGTCAGCGCCTGACCCTGAAGGCAGATGGCCGGCGGCTGGTTGGCCGAGGACGTCGTGCGGCGGGATGGTGACGAGGCCGTCGTGCGGGCCGTTTTTCCAGATCAGAATATGACGGTAACTTGTGCCGGTAAAAAATCTTTTTTCCCTGTCGCCCGATTTTTCGTTCACCAGTTCGATCAACGGACGCGCCTCTTCGGTGGAAATGTGTCCTGACGAATGATCGATTATCAGGCCGTTTTCAACGGTTATCAGATTGCACCGGAACGCCACGTCATCTTTTCCCATCTCAAGACCGGCCCCGACAGCCTCGATCGGCGCCCGGCCTTTATAATATTTCTCCGGATTAAACCCCATGATGCTCAGGTTGGCGACGTCGCTGCCCGGACTCATGCCGGGGGGGACGGTATTCACGAGCTTTATCTCTCCCATCGCTGCCGCGCGCCGCATGTTCGGTATGGCGGCGGCCTGCAGCGGGGTCTTGCCTCCCAGGGCCGCCTGAGGATAGTCGGCCATGCCGTCGCCGACCAGAATTATGTATTTGCGCTTGTTCATTTGAAATGTTCGCATGTTACCCTAAATGCAGGGGCGGGTCAATTACAGAAGACATGAAATCGTGGATTGCAAATCGCGTGGATACAAACGCTTGCCGGAACGAATTATTGGCTTGCGGAATTCAATCCGTTTTGCGATAAGTTTTCCAGTCCATTTTTTCAGGGAGAGGTGACCGAGCGGCCTAAGGTGTACGACTGGAAATCGTATGTGCCTCAAAAGGGCACCGCGGGTTCAAATCCCGCCCTCTCCGCCAGACGACATGTGACGACCCCGCGGGTTCTCCGCCTGTGCGGATCCGCCGCAGCCTTGGGCGGAGGGCGGAAAATCCCGCCCTCTCCGCCAGACATTTGCGGAGATGTAGGGCCGCCGCTTGCCCTTCGGCTCTACTCAGGGTCTTGAGCCTGTCGAAAGGCGGCGCGCCGTCTTGTTTGCGTGGCGGATCTGAAGGCCTCTGGCAAGCAGAGGCCCTACATCGGAAGTGGAAATATTTTTCCTGCAAATGTCCAAAAGGTACCGCCAGACATCATTTCCCCTCCGAAAGCACGACGCTTTCGAAAACGTAAAATCGCGCGTCTTCTTTTTTCCAGGCATCCGGCTCAAGCCCGGCCTTGAGCGCCAGGTGCGTCAGGGTCTGGTCCCTGGTCCATTTCTGTTCAACGGCCACTTCCGGAAGGAACACGGCGCGGCGCATGCCTTTTTCCAGGATAATGCCCTGTTGTCCGAGCTTGAAATCGTCGAGAGAAGGAATTTCCCGGATCGGACTTAAAATTGACACATCCACCTCGATCCGCGGAAGTTCATCCTTTTCGACCGGCTGGAACCGGTAGTCGTGCAGGGCGGCGTTGACCGCGTTGTGATGGACGGAAAGATAGAGCGGCTCTTCCGGAGAGAGCGAACCGATACAACCGCGCAGTTCTCCGTTTATCTTGAGCGTGACAAAGGTTGCCGTGTCGTTTTTAAGCTTTGGCGTGATTTCAAACGTATCCATGGGGAATTTGCCCTTCCCCCGCTCGACGCACCATTTCAGGGTCTGCGCCGCAATGGCAAACAGGGTGTTTTTTTCCTTTTCGGTCAAGGCGGGATTCCATGTGCCGCCGGCGTGTTCGATTATTTTCATTTCTTTCGCCTCCTTTGTTTTCTCGGTTGTTGAAGCAGGGTTCGTGACTGACGCGCCGGACACATGAACATTTAACGCCATGGCGGCTCCGGCCAGGATTATTGCAATTGTTCTATGCATTGATTCTCTCCTATCTTCGCCAGGTTTTGCTGGCGCGTTTTAGAATGTCGCGCTCGCGGGCTGAAAGATTATTTATGCCGCGTTTGGACAGTTTTTCGAGAACCTCGTTGACTTCGTCCCCGGTCGGCGCTTCGTTTTCTTCCTCAAACCTGTTGGCGGCGCCGGAAATGACCTTGAATTTGCGGCGGTGCCAGTGCCAGATCAGGTCGTTGAACAAATTGCGAAAGGCAAATCGGCCGGGCCATGGTCGGTTATAAAAAATGACAATGTAGAGGTAACCGGTCAACCCGCCTGCCAGATGGGCGGCATAGGCGATATTGCCTGCTTGGCCGGCCATGAACAGCAGGGAGAAAATGGCCAGGGCCAGGGCCAGGGTGCGCGCCTGCATTGTCACGGGTATGACGAAAAACAGCAGCAGAGTTATCGGCCGCGCAGGGAAAAGCGCGGCAAAAGCTCCCAGTATGCCGAAGATGGCCCCTGAGGCGCCGATACAGGGAAACGGCGTTTGCCTGCCGGTCAACAGCAGCCAGCCCAGTCCGCCCAGAATGCCGCAGATAAAATAAAGCCACAAGAAACGTTTTGTCCCGATCGCCCTCTCCGTGTCCGGTCCGAAAAAGAAAAGGCCCAACATATTCAGGAGAATATGTAAAAGCCCGCCGTGCAGGAAAATATATGTAACGGGCTGCCAGAGGAAAAGATGTCTCATGCCGGGCCAGCTCAATCCGAAAAGGAGGGTGACTTTGCCGCCGGTCAGCGAATCGCCGAACAGTTGCGCCAGGAAGACGATGCCGGTGGAAATCAGCAGGAAACGCACGGCGGGAGTCAGAAGTCCGCGGCCGGGGAAAATGTTCGATTGGTAGTACATGTCACTTCAGGCATTTCTCGATACACGCCTTGATTCCGTCAATAAAATTTTCCTCGCTGAATTTTCCGGCATTTTTACGGATTATGGCCGGGTCCCATTTTTTGGAAGAACATTGCGCGACGGCGCCAAGCAATGATTCTTCGGTTTGTTCTTCAAAGAAAACACCGGTTTGCCCATTGATCACCGTTTCTATAAGCCCGCCCCGGCCAAAGGCCACCACCGGCTTGCCGCAGGCCTGGGCCTCGAGCGGCACGAGTCCGAAATCCTCCTCTCCGGGAAAAATCAGGGCCCGGCAATGGCGATATATTACCAAAAGTTCTTCATCGGACAAGCGTCCCAGGAAGGAAATGTTTTTGCCGGCCATTTTTCGCAGTTTCGCGGTTTCCGTTCCCGTGCCGACTATTTTCAGCGGATAACCGAGTTTTGTATAGGCTTGCACCGCCAGGTCAATGCGTTTGTAGGGCACCAGCGCGGAGACGAGCAAGTCGTAGTTCTCTTGTTCTTGGTAGGGCCGTTGCTTGCAACGTGCCGTCTTTTCCAGATCTGATCGGACGGCCTCTGCAAGCAGAGGCCCTACGGGAGAATTTTGTTCAGGTTTCCAGAAATCAAGGTTGACCGGCGGGTAAACAACTTCAGATTCGCGTCCGTAAAAATCATTGATTCTTTTCCGGACGTGTTTGCTGAGCGTGACGAAACAGTCTATTTTGCGGGAATTTGCCGCGTCCCATTCCCTAAGGCGGCGCAAAATTTTTTCCATGATCGTTTTTTTTACGGGATTGCCGCCGAAATATTCATCGTAAAACACCCAGGCGTAACGCATGGGCGTGAAGCAATAACAGAGATGGCGCGCGCCTTTCGGCGTGTTCAACCCTTTTGCGACACAATGGCTGGTGCTGATTACAAGATCCGCTTTTTCCGGCCGCATTTTTTCCATGGCGGAGGGGAAAAGAGGCAGAAAATTACGATAATACTTCGTTATGCCGGGAATGTTCTGGAGCCAGGATGTTTTTACGGGATGACTCCTGATCGTGTCCGAAATTGCGCCGGGATTATAGAAGAGCGTATAAATCGGCGCCTGCGGGAACATCCGGCAGAGGTATTCGAGAACGCGCTCGCCGCCGCGCATGCCTGTAAGCCAATCGTGCGCGAGAACCACCTTCAGGTTCTGAAATTCTGGATGGGACGTGTTCATGTAATTAATTCAATTGCGTGATCATCGCCTTCTCATACGCCAGAATAGTCAATCGGGCCGTCTCATTCCAGGTATATTTTGCGGCCTGTTTGAGGCCGCGCCGGGCCAGGTCGGCGGCGAGCTTTTTATCGGTCAGAACCCGCAGCATGGCGTCGCAGAGTTCCGCCGCATTTTCGGGATTGACCAGCAGGGCGGCTTCGCCGCAGATTTCCGGCAGCGAGGCGCGGTCGCCGCAAATGACCGGCGTGCCGCATGCAAAAGCTTCCAGTGCCGGCAGGCCGAACCCTTCATAAAGCGAGGGCATCACGAACATGTCTGCATTCCGATATTCAGTCACCAAACTGGCGTCCGCAATGTGTCCCAGCCATTTGACCGAGTCCGCAATGCCGAGTTCCTGCGCGCGGAGCGCCGGTTCTGGATAGCGCGGATCAGCCGGGCCGGCCAGCCGCAGTTCCAGGCCGCCTCCGTATTTTTTGCGCAAAAGGGCGAAAGCTTCCATGAGACCAAGCAGGTTCTTGTAGGGATCCTGGCGTCCGACCCACAGTATTTTTTCCGTCTTTTGCCCGGAATGTTCTTCCGGCGAAAAGTCCGCTTCTTTCGGCCGGAAACGGGAGTGGACGCCCTCCGGGATTGCAATCACTCGTTCGGCGGGGCAGGGGAGATGCCCGATGATGTCATGGCGCGATGATTCGCTCACGGTGATGATCAGGCGGCTGCGCAGGGCGGTTTCGCGCATGAGCCCGCGGAAAAGCGGAAAGAGCCTCTTTTTGCGGGAACGCGGGGCGGCATCGGGAAACATCAGCGGAATAAGGTCGTGGATGGTGGTCACGCAGGCTGTTTTCCCGGAGAAATCGCGCGGGAAGGCAAGGAAGGGGATCATATAATTGGTTGAATGAAAAACATCCAGGTCCTGGGCTTTGATGAGACGAGGCATGAACAGCTGGTTTCGCGGCGAAAAAATCCCGTAATCGACGAGCATGGTTTTGAAATTTGCCGATTGCGCAATGCCGGTCTCCTCCTGCACGGCCGCCATCAAGTCGCGGTCGCGGAAGAAAATGACATATTCGTTTTTCCGGTCAATCTGCGCCAGATGACGGATGAGTTCCCGGGTATAGACCCCGATGCCCGACGTTTCCCTGAATATCCAGCGCGCGTCAATTCCGATTTTCATGAGGCAAAGCTCCGATAAAGCTCCATTGTCTGTTTTGCCGCCTCGGCCCAGGTATACTTTGCGGCCTGCCGTTTCCCGGCGTCAACCAGGCTTTGCCGTTTTTCCCTGTTATTGATGATTTCCAGGGACGCCTCGGCCCATTGGTTGGAATCGTATCGTTCCATTACCAGGGCGCCATTGCCGAGCACTTCCTTCAGCGAGCCGCCCGCCGACGAGATGACCGGCGCGCCGCACACAAAAGCTTCCAGCGGCGGGAACCCGAACCCCTCATAAAACGACGGATAAATAAAAAGTTCCGCGCCGACATAGAGGCCGGCAAGGTCATCATCATCAACGTCTTCGAGAAGAATAATATCTTTCGCCCTGTTTGAGGTTGAAATGCGTTCAAGGGTGGAAAGAAATTTCCAGCCGCGGCGTCCGGCAATGACCAGTTTGCCTTGAAATTTTTCCATTTTTTCAAAAACTTCGATTAAAAAGGGAATGTTTTTGCGCGGCTCCAGCGTCCCGACCGTTAAAATATACGGCCGCACACTCTGACTTCCGATTTTTGACTTCTGCCTTCTGACTTCTGACCTCTGATCTCTGCCCTCTGCCTTCTGACTTCTTTCTTCAGGCTTTCCTTTCCAAACGTGCTCCATCACCCCCGGATAAATCACATGAATTTTATTCTCTGCCTCGGGAAAGAAGGAAGATATTTCGTCGGCGCTGAAATGGGATATGGTTATGACGGCGTCGGCGCGTCGAATGGTATCCTTGATTTGCGAACGCAGGAATTCAAGATTACGGTTTTCGGCGAATTCCGGATGGCGCAGAAAGCTGGCGTCATGGATGGAAACTATTTTCTTCCCGTGCGTCAGCGGAGGGATGATGAAATTGGTGAAATGGTAAAGATCGAACGCGCCGGCAAACCAGTCGTAGGGCGGCCAGGCCAGCTTTTTCCAGCAGAACTGGGCAATGCGTCCGGGGAACCATAGGCTCCTTTTTAGATTTGGAATCGCCGGAGGCTGTCCTTTGCGCAGGAAATCGAAATAAAAACAGACGAGTTCGCCGCTTTCCGCCAGCGGCGCAAGGTGCTCCACCAGCAGCCGCGTATAGCGTCCTATGCCAGCGCGCTGCGCCACCGCCGCCTGAATGTCTATGCAAATTTTCATGAATTTAATGTTGACGCAAGTCTATATAACCTTAAATATAATCCGGTTTCAAGCGCGAATCATAGTCTGCGTTGGAGGATGTGAAAATGCGTACGGGAAAACAATTCGAAAAACTGACAGCTTCGGAACTGTACTGCCCGAGATGCAAACGCCTGAGCCCTGTCCGGGAGCGGTTGCTGCTAGTTCTGCCCTCCGGAGAGGTATACGATTATCGCTGCCGCGTCTGCGGAGATTCGCTCGGTTCGCGCCAGGTCACGGCGCAGGACCGGCGGCGCATTGTTCCGGCGTAGGAAATTCAAAGTTTGTTTTTCTCAGATGTAGGGCTCGCGCTTGCGCGATGCCGTCTTTTTTCCTGCGTGGAGATCAGACGGCCTCTGCAAGCAGAGGCCCTACATCGGAAACGGAAAACGGTTGTCCGTCAGCTGACGGTGGTCTAATTCAAAGCATGGGAATTTCAAAGTTCATGTAGGGCGCGAGCTTGCTCGCCGCCGTTTTGCATCGGATTCGGAACGGCCTTCGCAAGCGAAGGCCCTACATGGGACGTGGACAACAGTTGCGGTTTTGCCGCCTAACTTGAGAACTTCAAGATCAAGAATCTGCCGCGGGACGGAAGTCTGCGATTAGCGCCGGCGCGTTTTTTATCCCTTCAACAGACCTTTCAGATATTCCGCGTCCTTGCGCATAACGTCTTTTTTTCCGGCCGCGTCGAATTTGCCAAGGCATTCGTCTTCGATGGTCAGCGGGCCCTTGTAACCGGCTTCCGCCAGAATGGCCACGACCTGCTTGTGGTCAATGTCGCCTTCATAGATGGGGGAGACGTATTTGCCGTATTCCCACCCGTTGGCCCGTTTCTGGTGGCGTGTTTCTTCCGGATAGCGGATGTTCTTGACGTGCGTGTGTTTGGTGTATTTGGCCACGGAGCGCAGGATTTCATAAACCTCGTTCAATGGAAAGCCGTTCCAGTAAAAATTGCCTGTATCCATGTTTACGCCGAGACGATTGTCGCCGACCCGTTCAATGACCTGTTTGAGGAACGCCGGGTCGTTGCCCTGAACTCCGTGATTTTCGATGCCGAGCGTGACTTTGCTTGTCTTTGTTGCTTCAAGCGCCTTTTTCATGCAATCCACAAAACGCGTCACGCGCACTTCAAAGGGCTCCTCCCTTTCCCCCTTGGTGATGGCGTCAATGCGGATGGCCGGGATTTTCAGGGCTTCGGCCGTCTTGATGACGTCAATGACCCATTGCACCTCTTTTTCAGGCTCGGCGCAATTGAAGTTGTTGTGCAGCAGGAAGGCGCAGATTTTTTTCTTTCCGTATAAATCCCCGATCGTTCTGGCCGCGTCGGCCGGCGCAAAGGAGACTTTGTTCCATCCGGCGGTGTCCCATACGGTGTAATCGCGGAAAAATTCCACCTCGACGCTGTCGAGTTTCAGGTCGTTCAATCCCTCGGCTATACTGGCATAACCGGCCAATCTCAAAACATCTTCTCTTACGGCAACGTACATATTGTCCTCCTCCTGTTATTTTTTTTGCAAAGGTCGAGATATGAAACAACCGCATCATTCTTATTCCTGCGTTTTTCGATGTCAATCGCAAAGTTGTCAGGCTTTGGGCGCGGATCAGAGGGATATTCTTGCCTGAGATCAAAAAAGATAACCCTAGTACAACAACATATAAATTACGAAACATAATGACGCGAAAGTTTTCTATCGGCATCTTGCCGGGTAAATTTCCACTCAATGCGGGCAATTGCCGCATTGCGTCGCGCTTGCCAGGCGGTCACACCGGAAGACAAATCAACTTCCGTGGCAAAAACGTTGTCTCGTACATTGCCGATCCATAATCCCGATTTCAATCTCCGCCATATTCAGCCAACTGGCATGCTTCGGCGTATAGTGCAATTCCACGCGTCGCAACAAAGCGGCGGTCGCCGCCACTCCCAGGATTTCCTCGAAACTGGCTCGGAAATGGGTGTTGAGGTTATCAACAACCAGATGCAACTTCCTGGCCTATCAGGCCACGACCCCGGCCTTGAACCGTTTTTACGATGCCCACCGGTACAAAACAATTGGATGGATCATGAAACCGAAAGGTTTATTTTAGAAGAGAGACTACGCTGAACAGCCCTGCTGCTCGAAAAAATCCTCAGCCGGAGTCTGCCCGAAAATGGCCTTGTCCCGCCTTCAGGGTTCACCAGAAGAGGGAAGCCTCCCAAATCGCGCTCCTGTTATCCCCTTTATACCGCACCTTCTCTCGCCTTTTATCTCTCTCCGGCTTTCTTGACACAGCCTTGTATTGCGTAATAAGTAATAAAGATTTTTATTGCGCAAAGCGGTGGCTTGTGCTATCCTGCTTTCAAAGACGTTAAAAAGGCGTAAACCGCGGGAGGTTTTGACCGTGAAAATGGACATCAGGCCCAAAGTTCAATCCCTGGGGAGGGGGCTCTATATTCTTGAATACATTGCGGAACAGGATCACCCCGTGCGGCTGGCCGAACTGGCCGCGCTGCTTGGCGTGGAGAAAAGCAGCGCCTACCGGCTGGTGGCCACTCTGGCGGACCGCGGTTATGTGCGGAAGGATTCCCGGGCGGACGGCTACGTGTTGTCCCGGAAAGTGCTTGAACTGGCCGGAAAGCTGGCAGGGCATAGCCGATTGAAGGAATGTGCGCCAAAATTTCTTGAAGAACTGGCGGAAAAGACGGGCGAAACATCGCATCTGGCGGTTTTAAGCTCCGGCAAAGTATTGCTGGTTGATTACCGGTTCGGAAGCCGTCCCATAGGTGTAATCAGTCAATCAGGTCATGCCGAGCCATTGCATTGTACGGCATTGGGCAAGGCGTTGCTGGCCGGATATGACCTGGAAGAGTTGCGGCGCGTGTTGGGGTCCGGGCCTTTGCGGCGTTACACCTCAAAAACCATTACCAATCCCGCCAGATTGGCTGAGGAATGCGGTGCGGCAATGCGCGATGGTTTGGCCTTTGATCACGAGGAGTTTCATGAGGGGGTCCGCTGTGTTGCCGCTCCGGTCTTTGACTTCAGCGGCAAGGTCGTGGCCGCCTTGGGAATTTCAGGTCCGGCTTCAAATTTGCCGCCGGCGGTTTTAAAGAAGCACGGATTGAAGACATGCGCCTGCGCTTTGGAGCTTTCCAAGGAGATGGGCTATCAGCCCAAGGAAAATAAATGAATATTGATCGCGCCAGTTGTAAAAGTCGGTCCGGAACCCACCCCGGCCTACGGCCACCCCTCCGAAGGAGGGGACCTCAAGAAGTTAAAGGACAAGAGCTTATGATCCCCTCCCTGAAGGGGTGCGCAAAGCGGGGGGTGGGGCCAAAGATGGCAGAAAAAGACTTTTTCAAGCAACTCGATCTTGAGCATAAATGCCGTGAAATCCGCAGGTTGATATTGAGCACGGCCTGTCATGCCGGCTGCGGGCATACGGGCGGATCACTCTCGTGCGTCGAAATTCTTGCGGCACTGTATTTGAATTGCATGAAAATTGATCCAAAAAATCCCTCTTGGAACGAAAGGGACAGGTTTGTTCTATCCAAAGGGCACTGCACGCTGGCTTATTATTCCGTGCTGGCGTTAAAAGGTTATTTTCCACCCGAAGAACTGGATACTTTTGACAAGGTTGATTCAAGATTGCAGGGCCATCCCGATATGCGCAAATTGCCGGGTGTGGACATGTCAACCGGATCGCTTGGCCAGGGCATTTCCGTGGGAATAGGAATGGCCCTGGGCTTGAAATGGAAAAACATGGCCGGCCATGTTTTTGTCCTTGTCGGCGATGGCGAACTTCAGGAGGGACAAAACTGGGAGGCGTTCATGTTCGCGGGGCATCGTAACATTGGGAATATCACGGTTATTATCGATAATAACAAGCTTCAGCTTTCCGGACGGGTTGACGAATTGTTAAGCTTGGAACCGCTGGAGGAGAAAATCAGTTCCTTCAAATGGAATGTTTTCCGTTCCGATGGCCATGATATTGCCCAACTCGTTTCAAGCATTAACACGGCCAAGTCGGATAATATGCCGTCTGTAATAATTGCCGACACCAACAAAGGCAAGGGATATTCCAGGGCGGAACTGAATGTCGCCTGGCATGGGCTTGCGCCTTCAAAAGAGGAACTGAATGAAGCGTTGAAAGAGTTGGGATATTGAAGTTCAGTCGTAGGGCCGCCGCTTGCGGCGCGCCTCCTTTCCTGATCGGACGGCCTCTGCAAGCAGAGGCCCTACATAAAAGCAAGAGAAAAGCATGTTCAAAGGATACCAGACAAACCGGGATGAATGCGGCAAGGAACTTGCCAGGCAGGGCATGTTGAACGACAGGATCGTGGTTTTTGACGCCGATGTCTGCACTTCCAGCAAGCTGTCGCTTTTCAGGGATGCTTTTCCAGGGAGATTTGTACAGGCTGGAATTGCGGAAGCCAACATGGCCGGCATGGCGGCCGGGCTGGCCACAATCGGGGATTTTATCCCGGTCATATCCACCTTTGCCTGTTTTGCTTCGCGGAGGATGATGGATCAGGTGAGCATTTCAATCGCTTACCCAAAATTGAACGTGAAAATTATCGGCGCTTATGGCGGCATCCCGACCGGGAAAGCCGGGGCCACCCACCAGGCGTTTGAAGATATTTCCGTGATGCGGACAATCCCCAATATGGTTGTTCTTGTCCCGTGCGACGGCCACCAGACGCGGGCCGCGGTCAGGGCGATGCTGAAATATGAAGGTCCTGTTTATCTCCGGACGGCGCGCAATCAGAACCCGGTGATATTCGCTGAGGACTGCGAGCTTGAAATAGGCAAGGGCATTTTGCTCAAGGAGGGCCGTGATGTAACCGTTATTTCCACGGGCATAAGGACGCAGACGGCCGTGGAGGCTTGCCTGGAACTGGAGAAAAAGGGGATCAACGCGGAACATATCAACATTCATACCATCAAGCCGTTGGATGAAAATATAATCCTTGGGAGCGCTGAAAAAACGAACAGGGTGATAACCATAGAAAACCACAGCGTGATCGGCGGCCTGGGCTCGGCCGTGAGCGAACTGCTCTCGGAGAAATATCCCTGCCGGATCAAACGTCTCGGCGTTCGGGACCATTTCGGAGAATCCGGCGACGATAATATGCTTTTTGAAAAATACGGCATTGGCGTGAAGGACATTATAAACGCGGCAACGACAATTTAAATATATTAAAAGACGGCACGCCGACGAGCGGCGGCCCTACATGTGCTATTCAGAATGTAGGGCCTCTGCTTGCAGAGGCCGATTAGGAAAAACCATGAATGACATCAAAAAACTGAAATATTTTATAAACGGGCAATGGAAAGAGTCTGTAACCGGAAATTATTATGACATAACCGATCCAAGCGCTGGCGAAACAATTGCTTTGGCCCCGCGCTGTTCGCAAGCCGAAGTCGAAAGCGCGATTGCCGCGGCGCAGAATGCCTTCCCGGCCTGGAGCGAAACGCCGGTCATGAAAAGGGTACAAATGCTTTTCAGGTTCAGGGAGCTTATCGTCGGGCATCTTGAGGAACTGACCATGATCCTGTGCCGGGAAAACGGCAAATGTTGGGACGAGGCGCAAGGAGATATTTTAAAGGCTAAGGAAGCGGTTGAATTCGCCTGCGGCGTTCCCAATCTGATGAAAGGGGAATCGCTGATGAACGCTTCTGCCGGGCATGACACGGTGTCCTGCCGGGAACCTCTGGGCGTCTTTGCCGGAATAGCGCCATGGAATTTTCCCGCCATGATCCCAATCGGCTGGTTTGTGCCGCTTTGCATTGCCACGGGCAATACCATGGTTTTGAAAGCATCCAGTTTGACCCCTATGACCGCAATGAGAATGATTGAACTCATGCAGAAGGCCGGACTGCCGGAGGGCGTGGTTAATTTGGTAACCTGCGGTCGAGCCGAGGCGGAGTTGCTTTTAAAACATCCTGACGTCAGTGGCGTGAGTTTTGTGGGTTCGACTTCCGTGGGCAAGCATATATTTGCCACGGCCGCCGGCCATGGCAAAAGAGTGCAGGCGTTGTGCGAGGCAAAGAATCATTGCCTGGTGCTGGCCGATGCTCCGCTCGAACGCACGGCCCTGGGCATAATCAACGCAACTTACGGCTGTGCCGGGGAAAGGTGTATGGCTTTACCCGTGGTAGTGGCCCAGGCGGAAATCGCCGATGATCTGGTGGCCTGCCTGAAAAAATTAGCCGAAAAAAGAAAAATCGGGCCGGCTTATGACAAAACTTCGGAGCTTGGGCCGCTTGTTTCAAAGGAACATAAAGATTCTGTGATAAAATGGATTGAAAAGGGAATCCAGGAAGGGGCGGACCTTGTCCTTGACGGCCGAAATGTTAAAGTCAAGGGCTGTGAAAACGGTTATTTTCTGGGGCCTTCTATTTTTGACAAGGTGTCCCCTGATATGACCATCGGCCAGGAGGAGATTTTCGGCCCGGTAACCTGCGTAAAAAGGGTGAAGAATTTTGAGGAAGGGCTTGCGATCATGAACGCCAACAGGTTTGCCAACGGTTCCGTGATATATACGCGGAGCGGACATTATGCCAGGGAATTTGCCAGAAGGACCCACGCGGGAATGGTGGGGATTAATGTCGGCATTCCGGTGCCAATCGGCCTTTTCCCGTTCTCCGGGCATAAACAGTCGTTCTTCGGCGATTTGCACGTGCTTGGCAGGGACGGCTTGAATTTTTACACGGAAACCAAGTGTGTTACTTCAAGATGGTTTGACGAGGCGGAGCTTAAGCGCAAAAAAATGGATACCTGGGACGGAATGGCGGGATGATTTTGATGCATAGGAGTTTCAGGTAGGGCGAGGCGTCCCTGCCGAGCCGTCCGATGAAGAGCGGCTCACCCTGAGGGTTCGTCCCACCAATGGAAGCGGATAAAATTGGAGGCATGATTCCATGAAAATAGCAATTATAAACGAAACCAGCGCGGCGGATAAGAACAAAGACATACTTGCCGCCTTGCAGGGAAGAGGGCATACAATTATAAACGCCGGAATGACGAAATCCGGCGGCCAACCGGAGTTGACTTACATCCATACGGGGTTCCTCGCGGCGCTCTTGTTAAATACAAACCGCGTTGATTTTGTCGTGGGAGGCTGTGGGACCGGGCAGGGTTTTTTGAATTCGGTCATGCAATATCCGAATGTTTTTTGCGGACTTATCGCGAGTCCGCTGGATGCATGGCTTTTTACGCAGATCAACGGCGGGAACTGCATTTCTCTTCCTCTCAATTTAGGCTACGGGTGGGCCGGCGACGTGAACCTGCGATTTATTTTTGACAAAATATTCAGCGTGGAGCCGGGATGCGGTTATCCGGAGCATAGAAAGGAATCGCAAAAGAACAGCCGCCTTGCGCTTGAGCGCATTTCCGGTAAAACGCATGTTCCATTTGCAAAAATTATTGATGTTCTCGATGAAGCAATACTCAGGCAATCTCTTTCTTATCCAGGCATAAAAGAGTTGCTGGATATGGATTCAATGGCGGATCTTGACCTGAAGAATGCGTTGAGCAAATATGTTTAGATCGTTACGTTTAAACATGATACACATTTGTGGATATTTTTTTGATAAAATGAAAAATTCGAAGCACGAAATCCGAAATTCGAAACAATATCGAAATTCCAATGTTCAAAAATTGAAACGAAGACGTTTTCTGTGTTTTGGTCATTGATATTTTGATCATTTGAATTTGTTTCGGATTTCGATATTCGAATTTCGAATTTGGATCACGGGTTTAGTCCGCATTGGAAATTTTATGAATAAGCGCGAGATGAGGGCGAAAATTCTGGCTAAATGCGGCTCGATCGAAAAAGCCGTCAAAGCGAAAGAAATGGAGCAATTCCAGGATATTTCGCTGTCCGAGGCGATTGTGCTCGGACTCTACAATCAGGGCGTCACAAAATACGCCGGGATTTTCGGCCACGGCACAACCGATATCGCCGAGGTGTTGCGCGTTTACAGTCAGGCCGGGCTGGTGAAGGTTTATAACGTCCGGCATGAAGCCGCCGCGGCCCATGCGATAACCGCTCTGAAAATGCAGACCGGGGAAACCGCCGCGGTCATCACTTCCATCGGTCCGGGCGCCCTGCAGGCCTTTGCCGGTTCCTTGTGTGCGGCTTCCAATGGTGCCGGTGTATATCATATTTACGGCGACGAGACCACCCATGATGAGGGGTTCAACATGCAACAGATACCAAAAAACGAGCAGGGACTGTTCCTTAAAATGACGTCCCTCATGGGAAATGCTTATTCCTTGTGCGAGAAGGAATCCGTTTTCACCGCCCTGCGGCGCGGCGCGGTTACCGTGGGTCGAAGGGGATTCACCGGTCCTTTTTTCCTGCTCGCGCCCATGAACGCGCAACCTATGATATTGGAGAACTGCAATCTTCTTGAATTTCCCGGCCGGCATGTTGAATCCCGCGTGATTTGCGGGGACGGAACTGTTTTCGAGCAAGCCCTGGCGGCAACCCTTGCGGCGAAACAAATCACGATAAAAATCGGGGCTGGCGCCAGGGGATGCGGCGCGGAAATTATTGAACTAGCTGATCTTTTGGATGCCGCCATTGTAAGCGGGCCTTCCAGCACGGGCATTGTTCCCTATTCCGCAAAGCGATACATGAGCATTGGCGGGTCAAAGGGGTCGCTTTGCGGAAACTATTGCATGAATGAGGCCGACCTGGCGATAATTATCGGCGCGCGCGCCGTGTGCCAGTGGGACTCTTCCGGAACGGCCTGGAAGAAAGTTGAAAATATTATCAATTTCAACATGGATGTATATCATGCGGATCATTATAACCGGACCATTCCAATAATAGGCGACGCGAAATCAAACCTGAAAAAGTTTATCGCTCATCTGAAGGAAAGGGGTATAAAAAAGAATGGTTGTCATTCCAAATGGGCCAAAACAATATTTTTAAAGAAAGCCGAATGGGAAGCCTTCAGGAAAAAGCGTTATGATTGTCCGCCTTTGAAAGACAGTGTTTGGCAAAAAACCGTGTTGACCCAGCCGGTTGCCATCAAGATCGCCTGTGATTTTGCCGACACGGTCGGAGCGATCAAGTATTTTGACGCCGGAGATGTCCAGGCAAACGGTTTCCAGATCGTGGAGGACGAGCATGAAGGCCGGACATATACCGACACCGGTTCTTCGTACATGGGATTCGCCGCCTCGGCCCTTTTGGTTTCCGCGCTTTCCGGAAAAAAGCAGTACGGCATGGCTTTTTGCGGGGACGGCAGTTTTAGTACGCTTGCAAAAATAACTGGCACACTTTTGTAAAAGATGGTATGTTTGTGGCATGGAAATCAGCATGAAGGATTTGCGGATAAAATATGTCGCAATGAAGGGCTGTTTTGATGAGGCCCGGCTGC
>Ga0209749_1000702_pt1 | contig 40185 bp, 38 predicted proteins | sample EPASupsiteSAE347_FD_187267 | JGI IMG/M metagenome (GOLD analysis project Ga0209749, IMG submission 187267) | Bioremediated contaminated groundwater from EPA Superfund site, New Mexico - Sample SAE3-47 (SPAdes) (version 2) | ecosystem: Environmental > Aquatic > Deep subsurface > Groundwater >...
CTTCAACCGGGCTCGGAGTTCCTCCGTCCGCTCTCGGGAATATTATCGGTATCTCCAAGGCTTATACCACCCGGGTCGGCTCCGGACCTTTCCCCACCGAACTTCTGGATGAAACGGGGGAGCACTTGAGGGAAACAGGGCACGAATACGGGACGACCACCGGGCGTCCCCGCCGTTGCGGGTGGCTGGATGCAGTCGTCTTGCGGCACGCAGCCGTTGTCAACGGCCTGACCTCTCTGGCCGTCACCAAGCTGGATGTGCTGTCCGGGATGCACCCTCTCAAAATCGCCCGCGCCTACCGCGCCGGAGCTGAGGAAATAAGTTCCTTTCCATATTCACAGACAGCTTTTTCCCGCTGTCTCCCGGTTTATGAAGAAATGCCGGGTTGGGAGGGGGACATCTCTTCAGCCAGATCGTGGAATGAGCTTCCGCAGGCCGCACGGAATTTTCTGAACAGGGTTGAAGAACTTTGCGGCGTGCCGATCGGAATAATTTCAGTCGGGGCGGAGAAGGACGAGACTCTGATCCGATAGGCCCTTCAGGCGTTTCCGGCGCTTTTTTTCAGCTTTTTCTCGCAGTCGGCACAGAAAAAAGCGCTTTTGTTGTCCGTATCAAAAATACTGTTCGAAAAATACATCACGCACTGCGGATTAAAGCAATGCTTAGTGCTCATGGCGTGTCCGAGCTCGTGAGTGCCCTCTTTCAGAACTCTCTGGAACAGCAGGTTTTCATTTTCCGGCTGTCCGTAGTACCCGGGATTCAGCCGAAAATAAGAAAGGAGGGCTATTCCCTCGTCCGGCTCCGAATGCCCATAGACAAAATTAAGAGAGGTTACATAAAGGTCTACATTGGTAATGCCCAGCAGATATTTTTCATCTCCGGTCTTTTCCTTTTTCAGCCGCTCGATGATGGCGCTGGCCAGGTACTGTTTTTTCACCACATTATAGGCGTGAGTCGGAATGGAGACGGCAGGAAGAATCTCAAACTGAAACAGAAACTGTTCTTCCAGGTTTGAGGACAGCTTGGTAAGCATGTCCTCTCCTATGTTGCCAACGGGAACAAGAAAAATTTTTGCCATTCAAACACTCCGTCTGGTTTGTACTTTGATTCGCTAAAAGGGTTCAAAATCCTTCTGATTTCTGCAGGAACCCGGGATACTATGTCGAAATTATGAGCCTAGACAGGAGGCATCTTATGAAAAGCAAGAAACCGGAAACCACTCTCAGACATATTCGGGTCATCAGCCCTCCCTGGAAGGAAGAGAAGAACGATAACTGCGGGCAGTGCCAGACATCCTGCCAATCGGCCTGCAAGACGTCCTGTACCGTTGGAAACGTCATCTGCGACCGGAAGCGTATCCGCTAGAGGTCAGGGGGACTTTTCCGAATCATCTTTGCTGTCGGAGTCGAGATTTTCGACTTCGATTTCTTTTATCTCGGGTATGGCCTGAGTCCCGGTGGTGTTAACGAAAACGGTTGCACTCGAAGAATTCCAATTCACGCTGGCGCCCAGTGCTTCGCTCACAAAACGAAGCGGAACGAGAGTTCTCCCGGAAAGCTCAATAGCCGGAACAATCATCAGGTAGGCCCGGCCGTTGATTTTAGCCTTGGGCTCTCCGACTTTCAGCTCAACCGTCCGCCCGCCTTTACGGGCGAAAACCTTCCGCGTGGCCGGGTTGAAGACAACCAGAGCCCCCATTTTTTCAAAAATCCCGCGCAGAGGAACGAAGATCCAGCCATGGCGCATCGCCGGAGCGACGTCCAGGCTGATGACCTCCCCATCCACGCATACAGTGACGCCCCGGGCGAACGCTGCCGAAGAGACAAAAGCAAAGAGGAGAAGCAGCATAAACCCTACTTTGCGGGATAGATCAAGAACCCTCGCAAGAAGCAAAGCTAAACCTCTTCTCCTCAGAAGCCTAATTGCTCGTAGTACGATAGGGAATGACAGCTAGGAGGATACCCGGTTGTTCATCTTGTCGTAACATTCCCGGCAATAGACGGGTCTTCCCTCGCGGGGAAGGAAAGGAACCTGGGTGGCCGCGCCGCACTCGGCACAGGTCACTTCATGCAGCTGACGGGATCCCCCGCCGCCGCGACCGCCAAAATTTCTCTCCCTTTTTTTGGACGCCCGGCATTCCGGACAGCGGGCAGGCTCATTCTCAAAGCCTTTTTCTGCATAGAAATCCTGCTCGCCTGCGGTGAAGATGTAGTCTCTGCCGCAATCCCGGCACTTGAGCGTCTTGTCCTGGTGTTCCATAAAATCCTTTCTCCCCCTTGTTTTGTGTTTGCCTGTCGTTTTGCTTAACCCTGATCATATTGCCCGGGCCTGCCAACAAGGCAACCTCATTATATCACCAGCTTTTAAAAAAAGCAAGTAGTGGATGCTTCACCCCGAAAACAGCCTTGGGAGCTTGATCATACCCCTTTACGTCTTGAGAGCGAAACTAAGACCGCCTTAAGGCAACGCAGTTGCAATGCGCCGCCGACTTGAACTTGATTCCTGGAGCTTTAAGAATTATAATAGCAGGAATAATGGAGAACCTCCCGATGACACAGCATGCGAACAAGTTATCTGAAGACATGATCCGATTCATCAGGTCAGCCGCCTCCTTCGGGCTCAGGGAGGAGGTTCTCTTTGCTATTCCCCCTGAGAGATGATCGGAACCGGCCCGGATTTTACCCTCTGGCGGTGGTTCTTCTAATCAGCGGCAACGTGGCGGTTTTCGTCTACGAAATGACGCTCCTTTACCACGGGGGAGAGGCGCGCCTGCAGGGGTTCATCACCGGATTCGGGATCATTCCAGCCGAGGCCGTCCGGGGGGAGGATCTCCACGCTCTCCTCACTTCCATGTTCCTGCACGCCGGTGTCTGGCACCTGGGGGGAAACATGCTCTTTCTCTGGATTTTCGGAGATAACGTGGAAGACCTCCTGGGCGGCTTCCGCTTTTTGATTTTTTATCTGATTTGCGGACTCGCGGCTGCCGGGACCGACATCTTCATGCGGGTCCATTCGGCTGTTCCGGCAATCGGAGCCAGCGGAGCCATCTCCGGCATCCTGGGGGCCTACATATGGAGTTTTCCCAGAAATAACGTGATCACCTTCTACTGGTTCTGGTGGAGAATCGGCACCTTGCGTATCCCGGCCTGGATCTACCTGGGTTTCTGGTTCGGGTTCCAGCTGCTGAGCGGCACCTCCCAGCATGGGATGGGAGGTGGAGGCGTGGCCTACGGCGCCCACATCGGAGGTTTTATCGCGGGCGTGCTTCTGATTTCATTCTTTCCCAAGAGGGAAGCGGCAGCCCGTTACTACCGGAAGAGATTTAAAAAGGGAGTGAACAGCTGATGCTTGGAAAAAACAACCCGATCGGGGTCTTTGACTCCGGCGTTGGAGGACTCACCGTCGCCTCCGTAATCATGCGGGAAATGCCCCGCGAGACGATCTATTATTATGCCGACACCGGGAATGTCCCGTATGGGCCCAAAAGTCCGGAGACAATCCGGAAGTTAGTCTTTGAGATCCTTGACTTTCTGGTGAATAAAGGGGTCAAGGCCATCGTCATGGCCTGTAATACCTCTTCCGCTCTCGTGCTCCCACTCCTAAAGGCTCAATTTTCTATTCCCATTATCGGCGTGATTGAACCCGGGGCCAGAACAGCCCTCTCTCTGAGCAGGAACAGACGGATCGGCGTCATTGCCAACGAGGCCACGGTCCGGAGCAACGCCTACGCCGGGATGCTCCAGCAGGACGACGGTTCCGTCGTCGTAAAGCAGGAAGCCTGCCCTCTCCTCGTCCCACTGGTTGAAAAGGGAGAGATTCGCTCCGCCGAAACCAGGGAAATCCTGAAATCTTACTTAAAACCTCTCTCAGATGAAAAAATAGACACCCTCATCATGGGGTGCACCCACTACCCTTTTCTGGAAGAGCCAATCGCAGAGATTCTGGGAGAGGGAGTGTGTCTGGTGAACCCGGCTGAAAAAACCGTGGCGGTCCTTCAGGAAAGCCTTAAGAAAACGGAGTTTTTAAGGGTGGACGATTCGCCGCCGGAACACCGCTATTTCGTAAGCGGAGATGCCGATGAATTCCGCCGTATCGGAAGCCGCCTACTTGGGCGGGTGGTGGAACCGGTGGAAAAAGTTACGCCTGTGAAGAATCCTGTATTCTGAAATCCCGCTCTGCCGCAACCATGTTATGCCGTTCCAGGTAAGAAGTCATGGCGCCCACCAGCGTGGCAGAAAGATTCTCGTGAGGCGCCTGAGGGAGTTCTTTCTCGATATACCTGAAAGTGGTCCCGTCAAGAGCGACCCGGTACTTTTTCTCCGCAGAGAGACTCTCGCCCCGGAAAGTGACGGCGGGAGGCTTATCAGGGCGATTCTGGCTGTAGACGACCTTAAGACCCGATTGCTGGAGAAGCTTCGACTTACCGACGTCTTTCGCGGCTTCCCGGCAGGTCTTCCAGAATAATCCGGCAAGTTGATCTCCGCTCATTTCCATGGTTATAAGGTGGGAATCGCAGGTCACGCTGTCCCGGATCTTTCCCAGAGGGATCTCGCCTTCCGGAACAGGGGATGCGGCCAGCTTTGAGATGACCAGGGCGATGTCGGAGCCGGACTCCTCCCTGATGGAATCGGTCATTAAATTGCCCAGAGGGCTGTCGGTTAGACCGGAGGCGGTCAGAGTTCCGGAGCTGAAACCCACCACCCGGCTGTTTTCGATGGAATTCATTTCCTCGTAATGCCTGGTCAGGGCCAGTATTTCCGGATCCGGCTGCACCTTCCCATCCACGGTGGACAGGAGGGCATGACGGGCTCCCAGGATTTTTTTCGTCTTCGGGTCTATCATGAGGTCCATCTTGCCCACGGTGGCAAAGAAAGAGCCGTCCTGCGCATAATAGGTGTCGGTGCCCTCAATCTTGAAGGCCTCGCCCATGCGGCGATGGGAATGTCCTCCGAGAATGACGTCGATCCCTTTTGTCTGCCTGGCCAATTCTATGTCGTCAAATGGATTGCGATCATCCTTGTACCCCAGGTGAGTCAGGGCCAGCACCAGGTCCACTTTTTCCGGATTTTTAGGATCCTTGAGACGGTCCACGATTTCCTGAGTTCTGACTTTCATCTCCGGGATGGTCAGGAAGCGGACCTTGTCCAGATTGCCCTCGGGGGCATACTGAGGCGTTTGAGGACAGGCGAGGCCGATAATTCCAACCCGGATACCGTTGACTTCCCGGATCATGTATGGAGGAAGCCCCTCCAGAGGCTTGCCGGTCGCGGCATCCACCACATTGGCGGCCACAAAAGGAATTTTGTAATTCCGGAGGTTTGAAAGAAACTTTTCATCCCCAATATCAAACTCGTGGTTTCCCGGACACTGGGCATCGTAACCCTGGTCATCCACAAGGTCAAAAATCTGCGATTGATTAAAACCGCTCAGCGGTTGACTCTGATCGACGTCTCCGCTGCCGAGAAGGAGATAATGGCCGTCTTCCTGCTTCTTGAGCTTATCCACTTCGGACTGCATAAGGGCCGCCAGCGGCACCTTTCCGTCCTTTATCAGAGAAGGATTCACCGCGGTGGTATAGCCTAAATAACTTTCCTCCAGCTCAGGAGCGCATCCATTCTCATCGAGGTGAACGGCGGGATCCGCCATGCCCTGGAAATCGTTGGTGTGAATCAGGGTGATTTTCAGTGGCTCCCGGGCGGCGCCTGGTTCTTCCCCCGCCCGCACGGAAGCGGACGGCGCTTTTTGAGCAAATTCTTTCGAAGAAGAATTTGCGACTCGATCGCGGGAGGACAAAAGCTCCTGGGGAGGGGCCTCCTGCGGTGGGGGTGTGAGCGAAGGGGCCTGGGGAAAATGTCTAATGGCAGGTGCAACCTGCCGCACTGAATTTAAGGCATCGGTCATAGCAGCCGCGTATCCTCCTGTATGTACTTGGTCTTCATCTAATTATACATTTCTCCAACAGGCGCGACTAGATGCAAATGTTAACGATTTGTAAATTTTTCTGCAGGTTCGAGCCTTTCATCCGGCCAAATCACGCTGATTGAAGGTCGATTTATCACCACCCGGGCCTGCTCTTGAAGGATTCTGCCGTCTTTGGGAGTATTTTCCAAATTATGGTTGTTTCATTGGTGCCCGGTGAAATTCTTCACGAACGCTTCGAAGTCAAGCGGCTCCTTTCTTCCAGCGAAGAAGGCGGCGTATACCTGGCACTGGACAAGACGATCACCGAGAAAAACTGGGTCTTGAAGGAGATTATACCCAGCGGACTGACGACCCAGGAGCTGGTCGAGCGCACGGAAAAATTTCAGCGTTGCGCCGACACCATCGTCCACTTCGACCACTCAAACCTGGCCAGAATCATTGATTTCTTCAGCGAAGCCAGGAGACTTTATGTCGTCATGGAGTATGCCGAGGGACTGACTCTCCAGGCTATTTCGGACATGTCGGTCTCGACACTGCCAGAAAAACAGGTGCTCGAATGGGCACTGGAAATCTGTGACGGCCTGTATTACCTCCATAACCGCCCCCAGTCCTTTGTTTTCGATGTTCTGGATCCATCCCACGCCGTGGTCACCAGCGAAGGCCGAATAAAGCTCATTAACTACGGGCTGGATCAGTATTTCAAGGCAGCCGCCTCTGAAAAAGACTATGACAAAACCGGAAAATCCGTCGGAATCGACTTTCGGTCGCTTGCCAAAACCATGTTTTACCTCCTGACCAAGCAAAAATACAAGGAGGGTGATTTCTTCCCGGAAAATATTCCCGTCTCTCCCGCCCTGCAGGGTTTTCTAAGGAGATGCCTCACTCAGGATCCCAACAAGGCTTACTCGACCGCCCTGGACGTTAAAAAGGAACTTCAGAACATCCTGACCCCTTCGGCGGCCCCGGACTACGGCAAACGTAAAAAGCTCCCCAGAAAAAAGTGGACTCCGGATTTCAACCTCTCCATCGGCCGCATGATGGACTGGATCTTCTATGTCTTTCTCCAGCAGAAAAAAATATTTCTTGTGGCTGAGTCGGTTTTAGTCATCCTGATCGCCGGTATCTGGATCTATAACCTGTTCCCGCATTACTCCTATATAAAGAAAGGTTCTGTCGCCTACGTGGTCTGCAACCAGCGGGAGCTCTGGACGCTCGATTTATCCTCTCACAAAGTCCTCGACAAGCGCCTGCTGGACAGTGTTATTTCTGATGTCCAGGCCGATCCCAGGAAGGGAGTGCTCTACCTTTCCGGTTACGACACAGCCGATGTCCTGGTCGCCAATCTGAAGAACAATGAAATTGTCGACAGAATTCCGGTGGACAAGACCCCCGGTAAAATGATCCTCTCCCGGGACGGTTCGCGCCTATACGTTCTCAACGGATCCACCAACAACGTCTCCGTCGTAGCAACCACAGAAAAAAAGATGATAGGCATCCTGCCGGTCGGGGGCAACCCCACCGACATGGTCCTCTCCTCAAACGGCGAAAGCCTGTACGTCGCCAACAACGCCGACAGTACCATCTCTCTTCTGAGCCCGCGAAGCGGCAAGTGCCTGGGCAATATCTTCCTCCCGGGCGGCGTTGCCGGACTGGCCCTGTCTAAGGATGAGACGATTCTGTTTGTTTCTCTTAAGGAGTGGAATAATCTCAATTCCGTAGTACTTGAAAGTAAGGAGATCCAATATACCTACCCCGATGTCGGCGGGGATAAGCCTACCGAAATCGTACTCTCTCCTGACGGAAGGAACCTCTTCGTCTTGGGCTCACGCAATGGCCGCGTGGGCGTAGTCGATATCGCAAGCCGGAAACTCTCGGGAGTTATCAGTGCGGGACGCCTGCCGGTTCACTTACTGAAGGTTCCCAAGGGTGAAAGATCCTTCGACCTCTGGGTATCAAACAAGGGCAGCAACACTATTTCCCATATTGATACCTCCGCCGCCCGGCTTTACATGACGATCAATGTGGGCAAAACTCCTACGGCAATAGGTTTTTCAAAATAGTCGGTCTCCGCGCCGATGCCTTGAACGCACAAAGCCTTGGGCACCTTAATGCTCCATATGCTTTATAGCGTAGACCTGATATTCTGACCCCAAAGAATGTGGAAGGACCTGGGACTGCTGATAACAGCCCCCGGAACGCCGAGGCCGTTGCGCTTATCACCCGAGTGCTGACCAGATCATCTTCTCATCGTTTTTCAAAATACTAAGAATGCCACCCTCCGGACTGGCGTGCAACATCGCAACAGTCTCCCCCCGATTGTTGCTGATGGCAATGGCCCCTCCGTCTGATACGGCAAACACATTCGCTCCAAGCTCCCCTTGATTGTTGCGAACGGCAATACCGCCGCCATCTTCATCGGCACTCATATTAACGACAGCCTTCCCCCGGCTGTTGTATAAAGCAAGGCCACCACCCTCACTTGTTGCTATGAGCTTTCCTACTAATCTCCCATCTGAAGTCACAAAAGATAATCCTTCCGGGGGTATTACAATTTCGTTTGCATGGTTGTCAATTTCTGACATATATCAACACCCTCCTTCTTTATTGACTCCTTGACGTGTTTAATAACCGCCGGGGGAAAACCTGAAAATCACCCTGTGAGCCTTACCGGATTTCTACTGTTTTTCTTTCCTCAGCACGGAGATCACTTCGGCCAGGATGCTTACTGCTATTTCGGCCGGGGTCTCGGCGCCGATTTTAAGGCCCACCGGGGCGTGTACCTTCGCGATCTTTTCTTTCGGCACCCCTTCTTCCCGCATGGCGTCGAAAATGGCCTTCACCTTTTTTGTGCTCCCGATCATGCCCAGGTAGGCCAGGTCTTTCCGGATGCAGAAACTGAGAGCCTCGCGGTCGTATTCATGGGAATAAGTGGCGATGACCACGAGCGCGCGCTCATCAAGGGGAAGCTGCGGCAAGATCTCCTCCCAGGGTCCCACCCAGAGGCGATCGGCGTCCGGGAATCGCTCGGCGGTGGCGAAATCCGGGCGGTCGTCTACGACATTCACGCGCATTCCCAGAATTTTTGCGATTTCAGCCAGAGGCTGGCCCACGTGTCCGGCTCCGAAAATGAATAGGGGAGGAGCTTTTTGAACAGTTTCCACGAAAATCTCCATCTCTCCCCCGCAGAGGGCGCCGATGCCTTTCTGCGTGAGGTCGTATTTGAAGATGCGAGCAGTTTCTCCGCTCTTTAAAATATTGCGGGCTTCCTCAAGGGCCAGCACTTCCATGCGGCCTCCGCCGACGGAGCCCACTGTCTTCCCGTTTGCTTTATAGAGCATCTTGGCCCCCGCCTTGCGGGGGGTGCCGCCTTTGGATGCCGTAACCGTGAGAAGCACGGCCGCTTCCCCCGACTCCAGGCACTTAAGTATCTCTTCGTAAATCTGTCTTTCCATCTATGCTGTCTCCTGATTTCCGTCCCCTGTTTCCTGACTTCTATATTCTGACTCCTGTCTTCCGTATTCTTTCCCTTGAATTCTCCCGCAAAATCAACCTTCCTCTTTTTGGCAGGAGCCGCAGCGGGATCCCGTCATCGCATCCCGCCAAGGGAGGCGGCAGGATGCGCGGGAAAGCCAGGGTATTCGCCCGCCTTGGAATCAAATATTCAAGGCACATGCCTGAGCGCTGAGTTGACAAACAACGGGATATGGGCTATACTTGGTATAGCCAAGGAGGAATTTAATATGGTTACCAGGGTTCAAAAATGGGGCAACAGTCAAGGGCTTCGCGTAAGCAAGGAAATTTTAGAAAAAGTGAATATCGCCATTGGGGATACCGTTGATGTGAGCGCCAAAGAGGGGGCTATTTTCATCAAGCCTCTTAAACAGTTGCGGGGTAGATATAGTCTTAAAGACCTGGTCGCTCAGATGCCAAAAGACTATAACCATGCTAAAGAGGACTGGGGAAATCCGATGGGGAAGGAAGTTTGGTAAATGTCGAATTACACGCCTCATAAGGGCGACTTGGTCATTCTCTCGTTTGATCCCCAGGCAGGTCACGAACAAAAAGGCAGGAGACCTGCCCTGATAGTAAGTAACGATTTATTCAACAAACACACTGGTTTTGCGATAGCCTGTCCGGTAACGAATACATATAGAAAGATTCCTTTTCATGTGAAAATACCCTCCGGTTCATCGCTTACCGGCTTTGTTATGGTTGATCAAGTTAAGTCGATAGATTATCAAAGCCGGCATATCGAATTTGTTGAAAGAGCTGCACAGGAGTTGATAGAAGAAGTACTGAGTATTTTAGATGCGTGTATATTTTAATCTTCAATTGATTATTCGAACAGCAGGAGTAGCATGAAAATATTTCTAGCCGGGTTTCTTTTGCTCGCTGTTACAGCATTCGCAATGGCCGGTAATGAACGGGCACTGCTCAAGGATTACCGCGGCAATGTCGTTTTGCCGCCGGAGTTGTACCGGACGTATACCAAACTCATTTCCGCCTTTAATAGCGGCAAACAGGAGGAAATCGAGAAGTTATGTCTACCTGGAAAAATCAAATTAACGACGACGCCCCGGGCTGCAAACTCTGAGTACGGCCAGGACATCAACCTGCCATTCCTGAAGAATGCCTTTGACAGGTACATCTTAAACCTGCGAAAAGACAGCGATAAAGAATACCTGATTAGAACGGGAACAACAGCGTTTTGGTTTTTACTGTGCGATGACGGCAAGTGGAAGCTGGTAAAATATCTGGACAAACCGATGCAATAATGAGGGAATCGGGGACAGGCACCCGTCCTCAGGAAGGTTAAAAAATGAAAAATACGTTATTTGTTCTTCTGTTTCTCCTGATGCTGAATACCCCGCTTTACGCTGAAAACAGCTCGCCTGTCGCCCGGCAAGAGGAAGTGGCGCCGCAGGGAGAATATGCAAAGATCGATACGTCGGGAATTATTCGCGACATGAAGATCCTGGACGGCGGCGAAGAAGCGGCGCGGGAAGCGCTGATTAACAAGATCAAGAAGGCTCCCGGAGATTATGCGCCTCCCGTATTTATTTCTATGGCGCAGTGCCTCTATGAGAAGCAGGATTACGAAGGCGCTTATTTCTGGTTCTGTTTCGGCCGGCTGCGCGGGAGATACGACGCCGCCCGATGCGCCGACGTCAGTGCGCGGGAGGGCATTGATGCCATGATTATCAATGTAACTCCCGAGCTGCGGAAGTATCCCACTACGCTCAAAAATCCCGATGATCTCGTCACTTTTGCGAAGCGAATCGTCAGGCTGGATGAAGTCACTCCCTATCGTTACGATCATCGCTGGCTGAATTTACACGGGATGAATGCTTTCATTAACGGTAAGCAGCCGCTCAGTCTTCCGGAATCAGAATGGCCGGCCCTGGCCAGGGAAACGCGGAAAGACTTTCTGAAAGGCGCAGAAGAGTTGGCCGTTGCATTAAAGAAGAAAAAAGTGAAGGAGCCCAGCCCGACACCAGCCCAAACCCTGGAACAGAGACTTCGGGATTTCACCCTGGAGCCCAATGAAGTAAAGAGTTTTCTCGGACTTATAAAAAAACACATTACTGAAGAAAACAAGCAGAAACTCTCTTCACTCATAGACTTTCCCATAACAGTCACGCTTAAAGGAAAGCGCGTCCAGATAAAAAACAAGGGAGATTTTATCAAAAATTACAATGAAATAATCAATGATAAAGTCAGAAAATCCGTGTCCCGGCAAAAATATGAGGATCTGTTTGTCAACTGGCAGGGCGTGATGATCGGCAACGGAGAAGTCTGGTTTAATTCTATCGTTAAGAATCCCAAAACAAGCCAGAAAACAGAATTAAAAATTATCGCCATCAATAATTGAGGGGGCAAACGACCTCCTTCAAAAAGCGTGGAAACTGTGTTAGAATGATAGGAGTAAATTTCCCGGGGCAACCTGATTTCGTCGCGAAGGAGAGTGTAAAATGGGAATGATCAAGGAATTCAAGGAATTCGCAATGCGCGGGAATGTCCTGGATATGGCTGTCGGCATCATCATCGGCGGGGCATTCGGCAAGATCATCAGCTCCCTGGTCAATGACGTGATTATGCCGCCGATTGGCCTTCTCCTGGGGAATGTCGATTTTGCAAGCCTGGCGATCACGCTCAGAGGGAAAGCCGAGGGGGCCGAGGCGGTCACCATTAAATACGGCTTGTTCATCAACACCATCCTGGACTTTATCCTCGTGGCTTTTGCGATTTTCATCGTCATCAAGCAGATGAATCGCTTCAGAAAAAAAGAGGAGGCACCGCCGGCCGCCCCGGCGACCAGGGAATGTCCGAAATGTTTTTCCGCTATTTCGATTAAGGCGACGCGCTGCCCGAACTGCACTTCAGAACTTCAGGCCTCGTAAAGCCGCGAAATTGATCTTTGAAGCCGGGCCGGATTGGCGAGGTTGTTTATGTTTTTTTTCCTCCATACGAAAAATGACCGCTAAGCATATGAGGTAAAATACCAAATTTTCAAAGCACCTTACTTAAGATCGAAAAAATGTTAACGAGGATCTTTAAAATGGATGAAATTTATGGTAAAATAGAGAAGTATCCATGTTCTGAGAAGGATGGGGTAGTCAGAAGTAGATGAATTCGCGGTGTCCAGAATATGCCTCAGAACACATTTCGTAGGGAAAGACCGCAGCCGAGCGGGTATTTAACTGAAAGGACTTGTACAGGGATAGATGCCGACGGTATTAAGAGCTGGCCATTACAGATTCTTCTTTTATGCGGGAGATCGCGGCGAACCTGAACACATTCATGTTGAGCGCGGCGACAAAATTGCCAAATTTTGGCTTAACCCAATCAGGCTACAAAGCAGCGGAGGGTTCAGCCGGCTAGAAATCAGCAGGATTCATAAAATTATTGAAGATCACCATTCAGTGTTGTTGGAGGCATGGCATGAGTATTTCGGTAATTGAAATAGAATTCCCCAAGGCCGAAAATGTAAGGGTAACTGAGGACACTTTGAGCGTGGATCTGAGCGATGGAAGGACAATTTTAGTTCCTCTGGAGTGGTTTCCCCGTCTGGTAAATGCAACATTGAAGGAAAGAAATAACTGGAGACTTATAGCCAGAGGTCACGGTATTCATTGGGAGGACCTCGACGAAGACATCAGCGTTGATGGATTATTGGCTGGCAGGCCCTCGGGGGAAAGCCAGGCATCGTTCGGGAAATGGTTAAAACAAAGGCATTCCCGCCCAGCAACACGTTCCAACAAACGGCAGGCAAGCCGCCGCTAATTTTGGCCGTAAGGCGGACGGAAGAAGTTCTAGCGAAGGTTGCAGTATCACACGTGGATATTTCTCAACAGTCTGGCGAGATACCCGAAGATGTCCGGTCCTCTATAAACCAAGCTATGGACGATTTCGTGGAACTTCTGCTGCAGGATGAGTTTAATATTTTCCGTTCGGAAGGCCACAGGAGGCATCTTTTATACTCGAGTTATAACGGCTTACACAAACGCATGAAGCAGTCGCGCCCTTGTGTCTATCCGGGCTGCCCGAGCCCCTCCATTCCTCGCTCGCATACTGTGCAGAGGGCGAACTCTCTTGAGTTCATCTCCGAGAACTCTCATGTGCTAACGCCGGTTCTCAATATAGAAACCGGTGCTCTAGGGATGGCCCGCGTCGGGATCCGGAATGCGTCCACTTTTCCCGGCTTTTGTTCGGAGCATGAGAAGCTATTTTCCGAGTATGAGTTACTAGGGGCGCCTAGGGAGGACAGACATCTTACACAGCAGGTTTTCCGAACGATTTGTCGTGAAATCGTGGTGCAGGAGGTTCATCTCCACAACATTAAGCGCAATCTCAAAGCCTATGAAGTGCTACTCTCTCTTCGAGGACAGCAGTTCCTAATGGATAGGATCGGTCCCGATGTCCTTGCCGAGCACAACATCAAACTGAAAAACTTAACGATAAAAGGTTTGAGCTGGCGGATTGAGGAGAGTAAGAAGTTCATTTCACAGATTGAGAGAACGTTGAAGCGGCTGCATGGCGCATTCCTACCTAAATCTCTGAGAGATGTCCGTGGCCAAGACGACGGTCTTGCTCACTTCGTCGTCCATATTGCGCATCCTTTACCCGTCTGCTTAGCCGGAATTGGCAATTTCCATATTGGAATTCGCGAGGCTCCACAGTTTGTTCAAGCCATTCTGAACGTCATTCCGACTCAGGAGGAGAGCATTATCTCGATAAGCGTCGAAGACAAGTACAACGATGCGCTCAAGTCCTACGCGGCGCTATTCCTTTGCAGAGCGAATGGTCCATTAACAATGGTAGAAACATGGATGGTCAACGGCACGGATCACTGGTTTATAACACCCAGCGAGTGGGAAACGCTTTCTCAAAGGAGACGTGAACGAATCCTTGAGGACATGCTGACTAATAAGTATAGCATTGGGCAACCGTATCCGAGGTCGATCCTGGATTCCGTGAGGCTGAGCATGCTGCAGCTTCCTGAAGCCGATTTTGCACCGAAGGACGAACTCCGCGAGGAGTGGCAGAAGGTTAGTGATCGGAACGTCAGTTTGTCGAATCAAAACGTGCCAGGCAGTCGAAACACCTAACTCATGCTTGGGGTAGGTTAAATCTTCATCCTTTACAATCCATGCGGCTTGATTGTAAGACTTTGTAAATGATGAACAGGCTGTCCGAAAATAATTATTCAGTGTAGGTATCGAGCTTAAAGGATTTTGTCGGAGCATCTTGAACACAACTGAGGGGGAAAAGACCACTTCAGCCTAATAATTGTTGAACTCTAATAAAACGACAGAACATAAATGATTCGTCAGTTTGGAAAAAACTGGAGTGAATTATGGGCCATGAAAGAGTAGGATCTCTTCCCCGCACCAAGCGGTGGCGGGAGATTGTCAACGCGATAGGCGCGATACCAGCCGGTGGCCCATCGGCCGTCGCAGAGTTAGCGGACAGCACACTCCGGAATGTCAGTACGCGATTTCGGCAGATTCACAGGGACAGGGGGGTGCAGGCAGCCTTCGGTTACCTGGTTTCTCTTGCTACTTCACACCTTCCTCAAGGTGCTGGAGTAGCTTCCCCAGACACGACACTAGATGAGAATCCATCGCCAGCAAGAATCGCGAAAAACCTAAAGGATTGGGTTGGCTCTCATGCATCGTCCAGAGAATATGCAGAGTTAGCATCTCGCGCCGCGTCCGACACCATAGTCGAATGGACTCGCTCACAAAGCAGACAGCAGCTTCTGTTTGACGACAGCACATTGGCTCGGAGCGTTTGGGACCGTACAGCCAATGGTCGAGGCTTCTGCGAGGTAGCGAGGGCGTTCTTCGCTCACTTTACCGAGCGATATCTGCGGTATTTTCTTGAACGAGAAGCTTCGGCGCAGATCCCATCCTTGGAGGCTAGACAGCGATTCAATCAGAACTTGCATGCACACGTTACGGAGATCTCACAGCATGCGTTTGAAACCTCAAAAATCACGCAGTCTTTCGCCGCAGGTTGGTTCAATAATCACGCTCGTTTGTCTCGCCCCTCAGACTCCGAGATTGAAGATTTTCTTGCAAAAGCATTCGGCAAGATACATGAAGAACTGCAACGGGAGACAGGTGTATGAACGACCTGTCTTCAACCCATGTCGTGCTTGCTAATGGGGCTAAAGGTCCTAGCGATGTTCAATCCCCTCTACGGCTCAATTACATACCGGGCACTGCCGATCGTGTGATCCGAACGGGGCTGCCTAATTTTGTTCGAGATGTCTACCATTTGCCTCCGCGAATCTTGGACCTGCTCGAAATCGCTATATATGTCTTTGCAGCAGACAGATTGCTTTCACGTGGCCCTAAATCAGCAGTAGAATATCGCGCTTGGTCACGTTCTTTGCAGTTTCATATTCGTGTCCGGGAGCACGACTTCTGGTCCCAGCCGTCAGTTGTGTCAGAACTCTCGGATGCACTTAAATTCATGACTGGTGACGCAGACTACAGTTTCTGTTTCGAGCCAGGGCATGACACCCCACCAACAAATCTCTTTGATCGGCCGGGGTTTTCCGTTCAATCAGGCGATGAGGTACGAGTTGCATTGTTCTCAGGGGGACTTGATTCACTCTGTGGTGTCTTGGAACTGCTGGAGTCTGACAGATCCAAGGTCATTCTCGTCAGCCATCAGTCACAAACGGGTACAATTCGCACTCAAAATGCCTTGGTTGAGGCACTAAAAGTGCAGTACCCGGACCGAGTATTGCACTACACTTTCGCATGTACACTCCGCGGCATCAGGGCGAGAGAGGAAACCCAGAGAACGCGTTCTTTCCTCTATACGAGCATCGCATACGCCATTGCATCTGCCTACCACCAGGATGCCTTTCATGTTTACGAGAACGGAATTACAAGTGTTAATCTACACCGAAGAGAGGATCTCGCCAATTCCCGCGCAAGCCGCACAACCCACCCTCAGACGATGGGCAGAATGGCCAAGCTGTTCTCCATGCTCGCCGGTGCTCCGGTTACGATCAATTTGCCTTTTCTCTACAAAACCAAGCCGGATGTTATTGCCATGCTGCTCGCCAAAGCACCAGATCTCATTTCGAGTGCTGTCTCATGTACTCGGACGTTCCAGACTTTGGGCCAAGCCACGCACTGCGGCTATTGCTTCCAGTGCGTCGACAGACGTATTGCATCCCACGCGGCAGAAGCGGATAATCGCGACCACAGAGGGCTATACACGCACGACATTATTACAAGCAAAATCGATGATCGGGAAGCGAGAACAACGCTCGTTGACTACGTTAGGCAGGCTATAACTCTTGCTGAAAGCACACCTGACAGTTTTGAAGACGAATACTTAACAGAGCTTGCAGATCTCCTAGACTATTCACCCATGGGCACAACGGACGAAGAAAAGCTCCAAAGATTCTGGGAACTATTCAAGCGACACGGCTTGCAGGTCAAGGAATCTCTCGCAAGAATGAGGCATCTGTACGATGACTTATCGCAACCATTGTCAACTCATTCTTTGCTTCATATCGTCTCTTCCCGTGAGTATCTCAAGCCAGAGCAATCTCGTTTAGTCGAATCGATAATATTACTCATCTCCCCAGCATTGGGGGACATGTTTTCGCGTTGCAAACCCCTGGATGAAACGGATCTAAATGAAAAGCTTGGAGCCCTCCTGCGAACGCATTATGACAAACTACAGAGCGAACACCCGACTGTCTCATTCGCTTGCGCTAAAGTGGTACCTGACCATCAACTGTTGAAAGTCGGAGTTCTTATCGAAGCCAAATACATCAGGAAAAGAACGTCACCTTCGCAAGCAACGGAAGGAATTGCTGCGGATCTAACCAAGTATCCTCCTGACGCCTTTGTGCTATTCGTTGTTTACGATCCAACTCACCAAATCCACAGTGACTCCCTTTTCCGAGAGGAGATCGAAGCAAAAGGGCGAAATCGCGTCATTATCATACGCTGACGATTGGAGAGAAAGAAGGTTTAACAACCAGATTCACTGCATTGTTAATTCTAGTTTCACGCATTTTGTCAGAACCGAGATCTAAGGTGTTTAGCATTTGTTAAGTATTTTCGGCAAGCCGAACCCTTGACTTGGGCATGGCTTTACTCTATACTTAGGTAAGCAACAAAATAACATAAAAATAGATGTGAGCCGCGGAACAATGAACCCAGTCGATTACTTTCGAGACCTGTCAAAAGAGTTACGAGCCGTCCAGAACCGGATTCGCAACTTGATCGGCGATGCTCACTGGCCCTCAGATGGCGCATGGAAGGAGAGCGTCTTGCGCACCGTGCTCCGAAAGTATCTCCCCCCGTCATTTACAGTCGGCTCGGGATTCATTCTCACACCTGAGGGCGTCAGCACCCAAATAGATATTCTTGTCTGTGATGATTCGGCACCAATTCTCTTTCGCGACGGCGACTTCTTGATTTCTACAGCAGATTGCGTTCGTGCTGCGGTAGAAGTTAAGACACGGCTTTCAGCACCTCGGCTCCACGATGCCCTAAGTAAGCTCAATGAGATTTCGGCGCTCATGAAGCGTCGATGCGTGCATCCCCACCCATTTATCGGATTGTTTTGCTACGAGCCGACCAGCAGTGCACCGACGTTCATCCTGGATGCCTTGCAGCAAGCGAACGGTCAGAATGCGAGCTATGAGATACGAGCTTTATGCTTTGGCCATAGCCAGTTTTATCGGTTCTGGGAGTTCGACCCACGCAGCGGATCCCGTCAGCCTTACGACTCATGGCACGCTTATGAGTTGCCAGAAATCGCGCCTGGCTACTTCGTTCATAATCTCGTCGAGTTCCTCTTTCCTCACGCCGTTGAGAGAGCAGAGGAAATGTGGTATCCAGTTGATGGTAAGGAGCGACATCTTGTTGCAACCAAGAAAAGAAAAGACGGCTAACAAGACACTTGGCCGAAGGGGTTATGGGGGCATCTTCATCCTATATGCGGCTTGATTGTAAGACTTTGTAAATGATGAACAGGCTGTCCGAAAATAATTATTCAGTATCGGTTTCGAGCTTAAAGGATTTTATCGCAACGTCTTGAACACAATTGATGGAGAAAAGACCATTTCCGCCTAATAATTGTTCGGCAGCAAAAATATTACGAGGCGCTAATGCCTAAATCGCGGAAACAAAATTTATCAAATGATAATGCCACAAGGCTTTATACGACGGCAGATATTCCCCAAGCGAATAAGCTAAGCAATATTAGGCAATTGGTCGCTGCAGTTAAAGATGGAATTACGAATCCATCACCTTTACTACAACTGCTCGATGTTGATGAAAGGCATTTCGCTTACTACAGACAAGCCGCTATTATTTTAGGAGTTCTTCGAAAAAGATCTGATAATTCCCTTAAATTAACAGAGAAAGGCTCGACACTTCTATCAACTGCCGAAGGTTCCAAAGAAGAACGAGCTTATCTCTATGAAATAATTATAAGTGCACCGTCGTTGAAAGCCTTTACCTCATTTTTTGATGGAGAAAACATAAGCCTTGATGAATTAACTCACCGAATGGGAGTAATGACCGGTTTGTCCCATTCAACAGCTATACGAAGAGCACAAACTTTAGTGCAATGGCGAAAATATATTTTAGGTGAAGGGCCTCAGAAGAATAAAGGACTCGAAATTACACCAATTACAGATCAGTTGAAGACAACAATTGCCAGACATAATGCATTAACAAAACAAAAATATTTAGAATGGTTATATAAAATAGATCCTACAGAATTCGAAAAGTTAATTGGTAGATTGATCAGAGAAATGGGCTACATAGATATTGAAGAAATCGGTGGTCCCGGCGATCTCGGCGTTGATTTATTCGCTTCATTAATGCATAAATGGGGGCGCCCAATCAAAACGGCAATCCAAGTAAAAAGATACTCAAAGCCCGTTGGAAGAAAAATTGTTCACGAATTCATCGGAGCTATTTCACAACATAAGTGTTCTCAAGCTCTTTTAATAACAACTTCAACTTTTACACAAGATGCCAAAGATGCAGCTGGCTCAGATAGTCGAATTCAGTTGGTTAATGGAGCGGAGCTTGTCGATCATTTAATTGAAAATGGAATCGGTTTGAGATTAGGGGAGATGGGAGAAATTATTCCATCAGAATCATTGTAGCTGTCTAATGTCCACGGTTCGGCATAGAATCGTCAGAACTTTGTAGGCAGACCAAAGGTAAAAGTATTGCGTAATATGGAGGAAAGAACGGCCGGATCAAGGCTCTCAAACAAAGGGAGCCTTCCGGAGAATTCAACTGCTTGCGACTAATCCCTGGATTCCAAATCGGAAGGGGTGTCGAAGTCCCATAGAAGTTCCGCCCGCGGAACCGGCACCATCTCGATATCGGAGGGATTCCCCACGAGGAGACTCCGCCCACCTTCGTCTCCTCTAAGCGCCCGGAGCAACCGAAAATATTTGTTCCCAAACAGCACCGGGTGCCCGCGTTTTTTCTTGAATGCCGGGTAGACAATACCTTTCCCGCTTTTCTTGTAAGATGCGATGATCCGATTCACCACTTCGGCGGTAAGGTTCGGCTGGTCCCCGAGGGCGATAAGGACTGCCTCTGCCTGGGGGGAGACGGAGCCGAGACCCGCCCGGATGGAGGTGCTCATACCCTCCCGGAAGTGCCGGTTGAGTACGATTTTCATCCTGGGATCGGAGATCTTAAGAGAATTCAGAATCTTCTCGAAGGCGTGCCCCAGCACCAGCACTATCTCCCCGACTTCCGACTTGAGGAGGGCCGAAAGCGATTTTTCCAGCATGGTCTCCTCTCCGAAGAGGAGGAGCTGTTTCATCTCCCCCATCCGGGTGGACTCTCCCGCCGCCAGGAGAAGTGCGGAAATCAGGCTCCCTTGCCCAGATCCCATATTCCCCCCGAAAGATAATCTCCCCGTAAAACCACCTGGGACACCCGGGAATCGGGGGCAATCCCATGGCTGACTTCCAGAGCCCACTGGAGCTCCGGAGAACCGTCCACCTTGTTCAGAATCATCGTCACCCTGCCCGGCTGAGCCCGATCCAGGTAGCCGCCGGAACCGGTGATGAGATGAACCAGCGATTCAGGCGTTATGATTTCGCCTTCCCGGATACCGAACGCTTCAGCCGCCAGGGCAGACCGGTGGACACATTCCTCCGAAAGGGGCCGACCCACGCAGTCCAGCCCTACCACCACCAGGATCTGCGTGGTGGCCGAAGGAATAACCGGCTCATGAGGAGCATAGCCCTTCAAGGATTTCATCCTGGCCCCGTCCGCCTCCACCAGAACGACATCCGTTTCCGCAAGATTCAACAGCTTGCCTATGAAATCGCCGCCGAATCCGTCGAGCTTGCCTTCAGGAGAACAACTCCGGGCGGCCAGGACACAGGGAAATTCCTTGAGGGTTTCCCTCACCCGCCTGAGGAGAGACTCCTCATTCTCATCTATAATGAGTGGAAGATCCTCTGCGTCGGGTTTTTTGAGGTGGGTGGTGGTGGTCAGGATGGCCTTAAAACCTAGATGGGCTAATTCCCCGGCCAGGAGATAGAGGAGGGTGGTTTTTCCCCCGCTCCCAGTGATGGAGATTATTTCATTCTTTTCAATGCCGAGAATTTCACTTAAGGGGCGGCTACGAACTGACATGGCTTTGTGCGGCGCGTGCTACGGCTGCGATGATTTTCTGGTAGCCGGTGCAGCGGCACAGGTTTCCGGCGAGGGCCCGCCGGATTTCCTCCCTCGACGGGGACGGATTTTTATCCAGGAGAGCTTTCGCCGAAAGAATCATTCCAGGGGTGCAGAATCCGCATTGCACCGCTCCTTCCTCTAAAAAGGCTTTTTGTAGAGGATCCGGCCCGTTATCATTAAGGGCCTCAATTGTAACGACCTTTTTCCCCTGGAGGGAGCCGGCCATGACCAGGCAGGCATTGACCGCCTCTCCGTCCAGAAGGACCGTGCAGGCCCCGCAGTCTCCCACTCCGCAGCCCTCCTTGGTGCCGGTGAGGCCGAGCCTCTCCCGGAGAAGATGAAGCAGGGTCATTCTGGCCGGAACCGTGAGCACTGACTTTTTCCCGTTTACCGTGAATTCAAGTGCGATCTCTTCCATTACCCGAAAAGATTAGACGGAGACGGAGCTATTCCCTCCTGACTTGAAAAGCCCGGAAAGAAGGAATTGATTCAACTGCGTTGAAATTAGCTTAACTACATGAATAAGGAGGTTTTGCGCATGGTTGCAAGCGAGGCCGTAACTCTGGAATACAAGATGAAAAAAGGGGAAATACTCCAGTACAAGGCTAATGTTACTCTCCGCCAGCAGTTGAAGGAAGAGGGGGAGATGAAAGAGGAACAGGATGTCAACACCTTCCTGGACATGCTGATGGTGCAGAAAGTCACAGAGATCTCCGGCAAGCAGTATGACATTGACGTTACGATCGAGTCGGGAAACGTGAAGCGCAACGGCGAACAGGAAGAATTGCCGAATGTGGGACAGACTGTTTCCGTAAAGATGAACAGGGACGGGAAGATTACCAAGACCTCAGTGGATTTTCCCTTCGAACAGCCTCCTTTTCCCTCGAAACCGGTCAAACTGGGTGAATCTTGGAAATCAGACAGCAAACTCTCCCTCCCCGGGAAGCCGGAACCTTTCACCCTGACCTATGAATACACCCTCAAGGATTTTGCTAAAGTTCACGGTTATGACTGCGCGGAGATCACTGTCAAGTGCCCGGAAACCATGATTCCGCTTGAGGGCGACATGCGGCAGAAACTGGTGGCGGGCGGCACCACCTATTTCGCCCACCGCGAGGGGAAACTCATCAAGTCGGAAGTCGAGACCATGACCGAGGTCTCCGCTGAAAACACCGTCGTCCTCACCAACACGAAGGTGAAAGTGGAACTCCTCGAACTGGCCGGCCCGGCGCCCACCGCCCCCGATGAAGGCTACATCGTAAGCTGATATATAACAGCTTCTAAACTTAAAGGAGCCCCGCCTCCGGCGGAGCTCCTTTTGTTTGCTCTTCTCGCACTCCTCGCCTGTAACGATCTTCTGTCAAATTACAAGGAGTTGTAGTCCTTGTAATTGACATATTACAAGGACTGTGATAATATGAAAACATGAAAATAAAGCGATATTATCATGACCTGGACGGATATCTCAAGCCGAACAAGGCTCTGATCCTCTATGGCCCCAGGCAGGTCGGGAAGACGACGCTTCTTAAAGATTTTCTTGCAAAAACGAAGTTGCGCCACCGCCTGGATTCAGGTGACAATATCCGGATTCGCGAGAGTCTCGGTTCTGAAAATTTCGACTTCATCCGGGAATATGCCCAGGGATACGAGCTGATCGCGATTGATGAAGCTCAGAAGATTCCCAATATCGGGCAGGCTCTGAAAATTCTCGTGGATGAAGTTCCGGGCATCCGGCTGATTGCGACCGGCTCATCCTCATTTGAACTGGCCGGACAGGTTGGGGAACCTCTGACGGGACGCAAAATCACCCTGACCCTTTACCCGGTGGCGCAGATGGAGCTTAAAAACCATTACAACCTGTTTGAGCTCAAAGACAACCTGGAAATGAACCTTGTTTTCGGAGGCTATCCCGAGGCCTGTACGGCCGGAAGCCGGGAGGAAAAAAGCCGGGTTTGTTTGGAAATTGCCGACTCTTATCTTATCAAGGATATTCTGGAGTTGGAAAGAGTCAAAAGCTCCAAGGTTCTTCTTGATCTTCTTCGTTTACTGGCCTTTCAGGTCGGGAACGAAGTCTCCCTGACGGAATTGGCCTCTCACCTTGGCATTGATTACAAAACAGTGGCCCGATACCTGGACCTTTTCGAAAAATCCTTTGTGATTTACAACCTGCGCGGCTTCAGCCGCAACCTGCGAAACGAGATTACGAAAAAAAGCAAATATTACTTTTATGACAATGGCGTTCGCAACGCCGTCATCTCCAATTTCAACAGCCTGTCCTTGAGAAATGACGTCGGCCAGCTCTGGGAGAACTTTCTTTTCATGGAGCGCCTCAAAAAACGCGCCTACCGGGACATCCCGGCTAATCCTTATTTCTGGAGAACCTGGCAGAAAGAGGAGATTGATCTGGTTGAGGAGCGGGAAGGACGCTTATTCGGCTACGAATTCAAGTGGAGCCGGACGAAATTAAAAAAGCATAAAGAATGGTCCCAGGCTTATCCCGATTCTGAATTAAGCCTCGTCACCCGTGAAAACTTCCTCGATTTCGTGACCTGAAAAACCGCAATCATGGTGTAATTATTTCCCTCGTGGCGAGAGGAGAACATAAAGGGATTCCCCGACAACAGGGTGGGAGACAAGCAGATCATCGCAGGAAATATCTTTGTTTTTGTGCCCTGGAAGGGAAATTGAGCAAGAGGCTTGAAATTACGGCTTTGAAATCAATAACCGCTTAGGCAATGTTGACGTCAGGTTTCACAATTGCTCTACATACAGCCTGAAGCTCATATTCAATTCCAATTTGCCTGTCTTGCTCAATACGTTTTTTGTCAAGAAGGAAGCGGTCCTCCACATTTTTAAGTTCGCTCGTTTTCATTCTTCGTATTGAGGGATTGTCAACCTTCTCAAGGGTTTTCTTAATTCTATCAGCCCTGAAATTTCGTGTTCGACCGAGACTTTCAAGGCGCATCTGGATGAGCGCTTCGTTATTCTTGCTCATGTCTTCTTTCTTTGTGTTGATAAAATTCGATACATAACGAGCTGCCATGCTTTCCCGGACATTAACATCAATAAACGGTTTTGATTCGGGATTCTCCAATATATTTCCCTCATTGAGAATTCTCAGGAAGGATTCCCCCATTTCCTCATATATAGTTTCGGTTTCTAACAAGATTCCAACAGGCAAAAGAAACATTTCCTTAACTACGCTTTTGCTGGTAATCAAATAAATAAAGATATAATATTCCCCAGATTTAAGCTCGTTGGTTTTGATTACGATGTTTCCACACGGTGACATCCACTGCTCGTTGAACGCTTTCTCCGAATCAACAGAAGAGTGGATATTCTCTGTAATAACTGGTTCGGAGAGACGAGCTTCAATGTTTTGCACCAACGATCTTATCAGTGGATGTCGTGGCGTAATAAATTCAATTCGGCGATTCTCATTTGCTACTGATGAGGTAAAAGTCAATTCCGGAGATTGAGAGAGACGCCAGGTTAATGGCAAATATTGCCCTGGGCGAAGTTCCTCTGTAAGACGGTATCGGAGGACATTTCCCAGGTCGTCACCATTTTCCAAAATCCATATTGCCTCTGACGCGGCCTTTCTTTTTATGCGAGTTTTCTTTGTTAGCATTCTGAGGCAACTATCGACGAAGTTCTCAAGCTCTTGAGGAGTTATGAATCGTCGTGAACATTTGATTTCTTCTATCCTGCTGATGAAAAGGCCGTCATTGCCTAGAATTTTAGCGCTGTTTCTTTCAAGCTCTTCAAACTCTTTCTCCTGTCTGATAATAATTCTAGCAATTTCATCAATCCTTGTCTCCTGTTCTTCCTCGGTAAGCTCTCCCTTCAGAACATCCATCGTGAGATTTTTCAATTCAGGACCAAGAATTGCTTCAAGGTCGCCAATCGTTTTTTTGAAAATATCAATTCGTTCATATAATCGATAAAAATTCTGTCCTCGACAGTCCCGGGGACCTTGAAGTTAAAGATAATAACCCGAGGGCTTTTTTGCCCGTATCGGTCAATTCTTCCAATTCTTTGTTCAACCACCATTGGGTTCCAAGGGAGATCGTAATTGAACATGATGTGGCAAAATTGGAAGTCAAGACCTTCCCCGCCAACCTCCGAGGATAAGAGAACAAAGGGCTCATTAGAATCACGGAACTCTTCCACTACCTTAAGCCGTTCGGATTCTTCCAGGTCGCCAGTCAGCAGAAAGGCAGGAATACCTTCTTCTTGCAGTCTTTTGGAAAGATATTTAAGGGTCCGCTTGAAAAATGAAAATACAATAAATTTTATTTCTCCCTGCTTTAATTGTTCTTTCAGATAACAAAGAAATTCTTTAAATTTTGAATCAACTTCTCTGAGTTTTGGGCCTTTTTCTAACAGAGCCTGTGCGTCATGCATAAAATCGGAAGACAAGCCTAACGAGAGGCTCTCATTCCCAATATCTTCGAATTCCAAATCATCTATCTCTAATTCGTCTTTCATGTCAAGTGAATTGTGGACGTTATCGACCTTTTCAGCCAGATACGAAATCGTGGCAGGAATACAACTGGCAAGTTGTCGCCGAAGCATCATTGTTGCGAATACGCCAAGGATGGATTTGCTACGTGCCATTAAACGATCTGCCGATGATTCAAGGGATCTTGAGAATTCCTTCTCTTCGGGAGAAAGATGCACGGTTACGGTCACAGGAGTCCTCTGCGGAAAATTGACGTCCACATTGCGTCTTTTTGTGCGCGTGAATATGTGTGCGAGGGAATTGAGCCTTGAAATTTTTTGCTCAAGAGTAACAAGGGCCTCACTCTTCCAATCTGAATGTGATTTCAATGCGTTTTGCGAATCGACAAAGAAAGGATTGCTACGGAATCGCCCTGCTTGAGTAGTGTTCAAAACCTTTTCCAATTCCACGAGGCAAGAATCTGCATCAAAGGGGCCGCGTCGAAGCAAGCTCAATGCACGGTTAATATATTGATTAGGTTCAACCAAATCCTCAAAATATTCAAATCGCTGGAACTCTGCAGGATCTAATAAACTCAGGAGATTGAACAAATCCCTGCTGCCCAGATGTAGTGGAGTGGCAGTGAGAAAAATCAGGAAGTCGGCGTTTTCTGCAAGCACTTCTCCAAGCTGATAGCTTGCAGTATCTGCATTCCTAAGCCGATGCGCTTCATCAATGATTACTAGATCAAACGGCACCTGATAATCTCTTAAGCATTGCTGAAAATAATCCTGGCGCAAGAGCGGGAGTGAACATATTGCATAAAAAACCGGATCTTTCCCGTCACGGAATGCTTGAAAGAATTCATTCAAGTCAGCACGCGTTGCTATTATAAATTCCTCGTCAAATCGCTCTATCATCTCCTTTTTCCACTTGTCGTGCAAAAGACCACCCTGGCAAACCACAAGAACCCGTTTCATGTCCTTGCGCGTCTTAAGTTCTGCAAGTATGATGCCCGCCTCAATAGTCTTGCCGAGGCCCACTTCATCGGCAATAAGGAGTCTGCCTCCGGGAACTTCCAGAAGTTTTAACAAAGGAATAAACTGATGAGGAAGAAAATCAGTCCGGCTGGAAAGAAAAGCATAGATGACGTTCGTCATGGGATGGCTGAGCTTTTTTAATGTCAGGTAAGTACGAAAATCATTGAGACCGCAGTATATTCCTTCCCGCGCCAGTTCGAGTGGCTCTCGACTAAGGAGGGGGCGGCACAAGTCGTTTTCGGGAAGCCAAGGTCTCCGCGTAGCAGCAAAAAATACTCTGTATTCATTTATCCCTTGATCGTTTGCCCTTGGACCTTCCATGATACTGCCAGAATCCCCTGTGCCTTTAATCCGAACAATATCGCCTGGCTTGAAAATTTGCATAATTTCATACCGCCAAGAATTTATTATTAACTCAAGGATTCCCTGTAAATATCGCCTTTACCTTCACTGGGTTTATGCTCTTTGACGTCCATCGGCTTAATTTGTATATCGAAAGTCGCACCCTCTTTCTGCATTTTGAGGATATAATGAGATAGGTCCCATGAAGCCTCGGGTTGGTAGAAGGACCTGTCTATGGTCGTTCCTTTTATCTTTTCAATCTTTCCCTCTCCACTTTTACGGCAACCGGAAAGTTTATTGTTTTCAAACGTAATGAAGTCTCCTACTTTAAGGATTTGCGATGGTATAATTGGAGAGTCATTTGGCGCTTGACCGAATACAGGCTCGTCGTCATTTTTGATGAATTTTTTCGCAGTCATCTCGTTAAAATCATATGGATTTGGCAATGCGATAGTGCTCCCGGATGAATCCCGCAACTCTATGAGAGGCATGGGGCGATCCTTGAAGGCCGCGCAGGAAAATTCTATGCTACCCATTTCAGCGGAGTACGGAACTTTGCGAATTTGCATGACAAGCTCTGGATCTCCAAGATCAAGATACTTCTGAAAAAGCCACAAAGTTTTCGAAGTACTCTCGCTACTTAAATCAACTTTTATATTATTGCCGCATGCTTTGCCTTGCTCATCATATGGAGTATCGCGATCGAGGAGAAGGTACTCTTTTTCCGTCTCAGGATCGAACAACTTGTACTCAAAAGGGCAAGTCAAGCGAAGTTTCGACCTGGCTCCATAAATGGCAAGACCTTTCGAAACGGCTGTCATTGCATTCTCGCTGGAACCACCATTTTTAGTGTCTAACGGATCCGGCTTAATTATTTCAGTCTTTTTGCTGTCAAAAACCGATTCCACAAGATTCTGAACGCAAGGCATGAGTGACGAACCTCCACTCATTAAGACGCAATCCACATCCTCCGGTTCAAGCTGCGCTGACTTCATTATTTTTTGAAGACATACTTTTACTTCTTCCAATTTGGGATTCAGGGTTTCTTCAAGACCTTTGCGATCCAGACTGATATCGCCAAACTTCGTCCCAGTTTTTATTGATACACTTTCTTTCTGGGAAAGGTCAATTTTTAGTCCTTCAATGTGTTCCCTGAAGATATAGCGTTCACCTTCGGTCATTTTCTCCCAATCTTTTTCAAAGAAAGGGTTCTTTTTTGAGATGGAATTTTGCAGAAGTTCGTCAAAATCCCGCCCTCCCATCCGTAAACCGCCGAGGGCAAGAAGCTCAACAGGTTCAAGTCTTGCTCCCGAGGAAGGGCCGAATTTCATGATAGCAACATCAAGGGTCCCTCCGCCGAAATCAAAAACAAGAACATTTCGATCAGTTTTGCCCATCAAAGGGAGAGTAAATCCGATGGCTACGGGTTCAAAGACAAAATAAATCTTTCTTAATGCCTCTTTAAATGAGGACACTAACCCGGCTAAAACGGCCGCATGAAGAATACGCCTCTTGGCAAAATCCCAGTGGCAGAAAGGCATGCCAATCAAAATTTTTTCCGGAGTTAGATGGGACTTATTCTGAGCCTTGTATGCATTGAAAAGATATTTTAATATAGCCGTTGAAGCTTTGACGATCTCGTCTCTGGAATAGGGTCCATTTATTTTTTTCTTATAAAAAGTAGTTCTAAATCTGGATTGGCCATTTATGGGGTTATCTGGAAGCTGTATTTCCTCCTTAACATCGACCTCAGTCATCAGAGCCCGCCTGTTGTTATAGGGTTTAAAAGACTCCACCGCCCTCCCGGCCTTCCCTTGGTACTTCTGCCGAGTCGCTTTTTCTCCGACAGCGGACAGGTCTCCATTTTCCTCAAAGAACACCATTGACCTTAGCAGTGTATCATATGGCGTATCTTGAGGAGTAACCGAAATGTTTTGCGCATCCCCTTTACTGTCTCTGATAAAGGCAAGCGAACTGTTAGTCGTACCAAGATCGATTCCTATGAACATCTTTTCACACCCCCAGGAACACAGAATGTTATTCAGTAAATGGCTCTGCAATCGCAGGGTAAATGGCATTTTCCTGACCATCTACCCGCAGACCATAGGTGCGAATCAAAAGCTTTGCGGGTGCTTTCCATTGATTTTCTCCAACAACCTTAACATCTCCGGTTAGTTCATGCGTGTAAATACTCTCTCCAATATTGTTGATGGCTCGCATTAATCCGAGTGATTCCATGCGTCTCCTGAACAAAACATAACTACTGACAAGCATTTCCGCATCAACCATCCGCTTTCCAATGAATGTCGAAATTTTCTTCAACGGATTGGAACGGATTGCGACAGAAGATTTCTTAGTATCTTCCAACTCCTCCCTTAAAACTCTAATTAAGTCGAATAGACAGTGCACGGCTGTCTTCTCTAACGCGTCTCTTTCAACTGCCAGCAAAAATTGGGGTGAACTTGCTAATAAAAGGGAATTCTGAGAGCTGAGCGATTCAAACACACTGCGAAGACTTTTTTGCCCCATTTTTACTGCATCGACCAACTCTGTCTCCTGGCATATTTCCTTGTTTATGATGCCAAGTAGCTCGCCCACTGGACCAACGAGCCATGAATTATCCGATTCAGCTTCATCAAGAATCTTCTCTTTCATGCCAGGAAATATTTTCAATAGTATAGCGATAAGCTTCAAGGCTATTTCATCTTTCTGAGCTGTCTGAACAAGAGAAAGAGCCAGATCGAGGACTGAATTTGTTAGCTTATCTCGTTCCTCAGAAGGGATTGCCAACAAACAATCGATAAGCTCTGTGGGGCCTATTTCCTTCTCTCCGAAATAATGGAAAAGACTTGTCTTTTTTATCCACTGTACGATAACTCTATTTGTAGCGATTGAAGGTTGATTCGTAGCCGCCAGCGGCGATAACGCAATGCTTTGGACTACAGCGGTTTTTTCCAGTTCGTCTAAATCCGTAAATATTCCGTCCATTATTTCTGATGTCCAGTTGTAGACCTTAAATTCATTGCAGATACGACGTATTTCATTTATCAGCAAACTAAGTTCTCTCTGCTCCTGTAATTCTTTTTCAATACGCTCTTCAGCCAACCTACGCAAACTGTTTTTATAATCTTCTAAACCAAACAACCAGAAATGACGCCAGTAGCGATCTAATATACTATTTATATTTTCAATGTGTTGATTTGATTTAGGATCAAGCAATTCACTCGCCAACCGCATTGTTATTATATTTCGATACTCTGGGAGTGCATCCATCAAGCACAATAATTTATTTTGTTCTGAAGATTCGAGTAATGTCTGAATCAACTCATTTCTTTCGTTTTTATCGGGAATCGATTTAAAAACCTTCCCCGCGTGATTTGCCAATCCATTTGAAAAATCCGATATTTTGGCGAAATTAATAATTTCGTGAACTGCTTGCTTTGATATTTCTTCATTTTCTAGACGACATAAAGTTAATTTCAACGCCTGTTTTTGCAGGAAAATCAGCCATTCGTTTTTAAAAGTGTCATCGATATAGGAGTGCCGAATCAATTCATATATTTTGTAAAGCAAACTGATTCTATCCTCTAGCTTCCCATCCTCAATCATAACTTCAATATTCAAAACATCCTTAAGTACAGATAAATTGCGATTAAATGCGAGTTCCTTAATGATTTTTAATTTGTCAGACCAGATTACAGCCGAATTGTAAAATTTTACAAGGAGTCCCTTTTCATAAAGGAACGATAATAAAGCATTTTTGTCAAGCCGAACAGCCGAGTCGTCCATTATCGCGCTTACATGTTTTTGAAAATTCTCTGGGCGGATATCATATTCAAGTATTAAGTAAATAGATGCTGTTACAATTTCAGATTGTAGACTTTTCACAGCATCACTAAGTTCATCAGCAAGGGAAGGAATCAGCTCATTAAATTGACGTAATAAATCAAATAAATTATGAGCTTTATCTTCTAGTTTGCGTGTTTTTTTTTGGTATTCTTTTTGCATTTGCTGCAATTTTCGAATCTGGTACCGAAACAAAGAGATTTGAACTTTAATGGGTGCATGATGCAGTAGTTCAATTTGATGTTTCTTGTTTATTTTATCAGCCCAGAAGTATTCAGAAATATCCTTATTCAAGGGGGCTACCAATTCTTCGCTTGTAATAATCAATTTTTCGAGCATCGCAGAACGAATGCGAGCATCTAAACCAGGAGCAGAAATAAGTTCATGTAAATCTTTCCATAATTTCTCAATTATAAATACATTTACAACAAACGAAATAATCTTGTTTTTCTCGACTGTTTTGAGTAGGGCAATTTCCCCCAATAACTCAGAGCGTTTCTGATAAATGTGCAGATTTCTTTCCTTGTTTTCATTCGCACTTTTCAATTCATTAATAAAATCCGAGATTTTTTTCAACATTTTATGCATCCTGTTTTCGGGACATAGACTTGCATCAATCAAACCTTCTATGTTTTCATTCACAGCCGCCCCTGTCATATCCTGCATGATGCGGCATGTTTAGTTTCATATTTCACGACGAAACGTTCAGTGATTCTGTGCGCAAATGCTCCCCGATTCCACGGGTATCCGATCACTTGATTCAAGGATCAATTTGTCATTGCATGTATAGAAACCGTAAAAATACATTTGGTGCTAATAAATGTCGTGGAATATGAGGTTGCCCCGAAAAAGTGGACACACAGTTAAGCCATATTGGCTTATTTCGCCCACCGCGAGGGAAAACTCATCAAGTCGGAAGTCGAGACCATGACCGAGGTTTCCGCTGAAAACACCGTCGTCCTCACCAACACGAAGGTGAAAGTGGAACTTTTGGAACTGGCCGGCCCAACGCCCACCGCCCCCGATGAAGGCTACATCGTAAGCTGAGCTGAAAATACTTTTCATAACAAAAGGAGCCCCACCTCTGGCGGGGCTCCTTTTGCTTCCCGGCAATCAGCGCATGCGGAGGATCATTCTGGTCGCCATCAGGGTTAATTGCCGCTGCTGCTCGGGGTTCAAAACCTTCCTGGTTTCAAAAAATTCGTCAAGCAGAATTTTCTGCTGCCGGTGCTCCAGAACCATGATCCGGTTGAGCTGTTTGCCTATTTTATTTCGATCGGGATTCTCCTCCCGGAGAAAGTCAGCCATCTGGATTCGGGCTTTCTGGGAGGAGATTCGGACATCCTCCATCAGCCACTCATAGCGGGAATGAATCTTCTGGACCTGTAACTTCTGCTCCTCGGTCAAATTGAGGCGCTCCAACGGGCCCCCGCCCGGGGGTTCCCCCGGAGGGGGTGGAGGGGGCCTTAGTTCCTCACGGGTGGTTTTTTGCTCTGCATGAAAATCAGGCCGCGCCGCATTGACGCTTCCCGCAAGATAAAGCCAGAAGAATGCCAGTGCAGCCAGGATGAAAATGGACCTCTTTAGCATTAATATTCCTCCTTTACTCAAAACAGAGGGTCAGAAACCCCTTGGACTCATCGGAAAACACGCCATGAATCTCGCCGATGTTCCCTCCCAGTTTTATTTTCATAGCGGATCCCGCTATATTCGACTCCTCAAGGGGAGCGCTGATGGTAAGAATGTCGCGGGACAGGCTGCTGACTCCGCCAACCCGGTGGGCGGGCCAGAGAAACAAAGTGAGGCAGGCGGCGCCCAGGATAAGAATGAGGGACAGGGCCCAGGCTGGCTTGAAAAAGAAGAAGGGGAAAGGCCGTTCCCTGCGGATGCGCTCTGCGACAGTCGGGAGGAAACCCGGCGAGGGTTCCCGCTGAGAAAAGGCATCCAGAGCCTGCCAGGTTCTCTCGTAAAGTTTAAATTCATGTTCACAGGATGGACATGATTTGAGGTGTGAGGCCAACTGCTCCCTGTCCGCAAATCCCGGGTCTTTGTCCAGGTACATTGAAAATAACTCAACCGCACGCCTGCAATTCATCATTCATCCCCCCCATCGAAAAAAGGCGCCAATTTTTCCTTAAGCGTCAGCCGGGCCCGGTGAATTCTTGATTTCAGGGCCGGCAGGGATATTTTAAGGATTTCAGCCGCTTCTTCATATGACAGATCCTGGTAGCGGCAAAGGATTAGAGGCGCTCTCTGCTCCTCGGGGAGTGAGGTGACCGCCTCGTGCACGGCGGCGCTCAGGCTCTTTCGCTGAAATTCGGCCTCTGCGGACTCCGTACGGGGATGATTTAATCCGGTCTCGACCGCCTCATCCAGGGAAACGGCCCGGTTGCGGAAGAGGCTCCTTCTGTGATTTTGGCAGACCGAAAAGGTGATGCGGTAAAGCCAGGTAAAAAAAGCGCAACGCTCCTTGAAGCGGCGAAGGCCGCGGAAGGCCCGCAGGAAGGTCTCCTGAGCCAGATCCTCGGAGCCCTGGAAATCCCCGGTAAAGCGATAAATCAAATTTATGACACTCCTGTGATGGCGGACCACCAGAAGGTCAAAGGACGGAAGATCGCCGTCCTTTGCGCGCCTAACAAGTTCGCGATCTTCTTCCAATGCCTTCAATCACCATCCCGGAGAGTTAGACCTCTCACTTGAAAAAAAGTTGCGCTAAGACCGCGGGGATTGCCTGATAATGATTTTGGCCATCGCGGCCGCGGGAACAACCAGCACCCGCCTGACGCAACTCCGGAGAAAGCGGCTCCGCTCGATAAAGGCGGCTAAAGGCGGAGAAATCAGGTTGTAGAGAGAAACGACAGCTCTCCCAATGGGGAAACGACTCAGGTGGGTATCCCGGAATTCTCTGAGGATAAGAACTTCCGGAGCCATTTCGGAGCCGCAGGCGGCTGTCGCGATAAAACACTTTTTGCGGGTAAGTTTTCTTTTTTTCTCCAGCAGTTCAACCGATTCGATCTCGTCCAAACCCTGTTTTTCATAGACCTTGAGGAGAACCTTTTCCACTTTGGCCCTTTCGTCAATTCCCACGGCGGCATTCCCCACCACGGACTCCAGGTGGCGCTGAGCCTGGGCCAGCGACTCAGCGGCCTCTTTTTTCCGGCCGGATGCCGTCAGTTTTTCAGCTTCCCCCATCATGACGAGACCGAGCTCATAGGCTTCTTCCCACTGCATAATTCTCCTCCCCCATACTTACTCAGGTATTAATCAGGATACAAAGTCACTCGGCATGTTCTTTTCGAGAATCACGCCGGTATTGTCTACGTAGTATTTGAGTCTCTTTGGATCTTCCATCAGCCGCCAGAGGAATTCCTCGAAAATTTTCGAGAAGAACCCGCATAACTGATCCCCCCGATAAATCTTCTTGTAGATATTGTAGGCCGAGGTCGGGCAGGCCCCGTTGCAGAAAAAACGCCAGGCACAGGGAGAGCACTTGGTCATCTTGGAGGGATGACGGCCGAAGAACAACTTCGTCACGGGAGACTCCAGCATGAGCTTGTTCAGAGGTCTGGGATCCCTCACGTTGCCGATTTTCCACTCATTTACTCCGGAGAATTCATCACAGGGGTAGATGTTGCCATGGATATCTATGCCGGTAACGGAGTTGATGGCCCCGCAGGGAGTCCTCAGGCACATGACGCGCCGGTCTTTATGGACGATATTGGAGAGAATCTGGTTGACTTCCCGCACGTCAATTTTGTTTCTCCCCGCCTCTTTGTTGAGCTCCGCCACCCGCTCAAAGCCGTAGATATATCCTGCAAAAAGCGGAGACTGGCGTTCGGGTAAACATCTGAGACCTTCTTTAATGGATTTTATACAGGCGAAAGTGGTTTTGAGAGCCATGGTGGGAACTCCCTCGCCGGTAAGATGCTCAAAAGCCTCTGGATAATCCTCCGGATCCTGGAGGTCGGCCAGAACTCCTGCTCCGCAGAGGTATTTCTTGGCGATTGAATAGCCCCTCCAGGCATCCTCATAGGTCCCCCGGCCGTCGTAATAGGTCCGGTACTTGTTATGAATTCGCGGAGTTCCATCGAGACTGACCCCGACTCCAATGAAGTTATCGCTTAGAATCCGGCATTTTTCATCCGTCAGCAACGAACCGTTGGTCTGCAGCAGAAACTGTATTTTTTTGCCGTATTTCCGCATTATTTCGTATCCGAACTTGGCCCCCTCGATGAGCATGTCGAACATCAGCAGGGGCTCCCCCCCGTGGTATTCAAAAGTGAACCTCGGCGAAGGTATTTCCGCGACCACTTTTTCTATTATGCGCTTCAGGGTATCCAGGGTCATGTCCGCCGCATTGGGGGTGCAGTTGGCGTAACAGTAGGCACAGTTGAAATTACAGCGCTGAGTCACCCTGAGTACGTGGAAATGTGCCAGTCCCTGTTTATGCTCCCACATTTTATCGTCGTAGTAACGGTGGTGATCGAGAGAGATCATCTGATTCAAATACAGGAATTCAAGGAACTGTTCCATCTCTTCCTCGGGGACTTCCGGGGTGGCAGCGAGGATTTCTTTGTAGGTGATCGGTTTCTCCATCATATTTAAATACCGGAGATCCGATGCCAGAATTCTCATGTATGTCGCCGACTCCGGCTCTATGACAAGGCAATAGTCCCCCCGGCGGGAGAAGTAGAGCCCGTATGTGGTCAGGAGAACTGTATCGGGGCGCAGTACCTCCCACACATCTTTCTCGATTTTTTTATGTTTGTCCCCCAGGATCTTCTGGAGCGTCGAACAGCCAACCGGCATTTCCATTGTCTAAATGACCTTCTTTCTATTCATAAACCTGCCTGCCCGAGAAGTCGCACCTGCCGGTATGGAGGAGCCGGCTCATACAGGGGAAATTCAAAGACTTCATCGCCCGTCTCGACCATCGGCCGTTGCCACCGCTCGCGTGTGGTTGACTTAAAGGCGACTCCGAAAGGCTTCCAGGATGCGACCATCTCCCTGGGTGCGATACTCATGAAAAATCTCTCTTTGAGAGAAAAGAGAAAATTGACGGCGGCGGCGCCGAATTTTTCCTTGACTTCATTAAGAGAAGTCTTCCCATCTGCACATAAATAAACCTCAAATCCCCGCCTGGTGACTGCCGCCGCCCCCTTTGGCCCATGAAGAACCCCTCCCCAGCATTTCTGACAGTAAATACCCACCGGAGTGAAGACCCAGTCGCCCTGAAGGGGTATTTCCTTCTCCTCTCCCTGGGGGAGTGGAGCCTCCTTCTGCTTCCTGATTGGCTCAAATTCATCCCATCTCCTGCAGGTGATATAATGCGTTGGGACCCCTTCGCAGATCGGCCAGTAAATGCACTCAGGGCAGAGAGGGCCGAATTCATGGGGCGGGTGGCTGGGATCGTTTTTATTCATGAAATTGGCATACTGCTCAAAACCCGGCATGTAACAGAGGGGGACATTGTCCACGGTGGTCGGTTTATCCCTGGACTCGATGAATTCCAGTGCCTCTCGGAGCGGTTCTTTCACATCCGCATAGCGGGGGACGATCCGATCGAAGTTGAAGTAGGCACTGGCGATAGGATAGGCAAAAGCAAAATTATGCGTGCTGACCCCGAGATCATCGAACATCACCTGGACGGTCTGGCGGAGATAGGGATGGTTGATGGTGGAAATCACCGTAAGAGTGGCCACTTTGGCCCCCAGTTTGACAAGATTTTTCGTGCCTTCAAAAGCCTCCGCAAAGCTGCCTGGCACATCCGTCTGGGCATCATGGATCTCGGCATTGGGGCCGTGAAAAGAGACCAGGAACTCATTGGCTCCCATCTCCAGGAGGCGTTTGGTGAACTCGATATCTTTCAGGCGGCGCCCGTTCGTCTTAAAATAGATAGTGGGGAATCCCAGTCTTTTGGCTGAGTTGACGATTGCATAAATATCCTTGTGGATGGTCGGCTCTCCCCCGGAAAGATCAATCCTGTCAAAGCCCTGCTCCTTCGCCTTGAGCAGCTTGAAGCGGATTTCCTGAAGAGAAAGCGGGGAAATCTGCCTGTGCGTGGCGCAGAAAACACACCGGTTGTTGCACATGTCCGTTATTTCCAGATCCAGAGCCTGTGTCATTTTTATCCCTTGCTTTCGCTTCCCAAAGCGAACAATGACGACATTTTCTTGCCGCTTCGAATTAGATTATAGCACATCCTTCATTTATTTTCCAAGAAGGGGGGTTGAAGAATTTGCTTCTCTCCCTTATAATAGAAAGAAAACACCCGGGGAGTGGATTATAATGACGAATAAAAGGCCCATAGGCAAGCACCTTCTTCTACTGTTTCTATTCGGCCTGCTCTTCCTCTGGCCGAGCGGGAACGCTTACAGTCTTGAAGGCACCTTCCGCCTCTACGGCAAGCTGAACGTCGGTGATATCAAAAAGACCCTCGAATACGTCCAAAGCCAGTATGTCGAAGACACCGAAGCCAACAAGATGATCAACGGAGCGCTCTCCGGGATGAGAGAACTGCTCATTTCAAAGCAAATAAAAGAGCCGCACATCGTCTTCATCCCGAAAGGGAAAAGCGTTGAGGACGATCTGAATAACTTCAACAAGCAGTTTTTTGAACTCCTGGCCCAGTACGGCAAGAAGGTTACGGAGGAAGATCTCATCTACGCCTCTCTTAGGGGCATGATGGGAATTCTGCACAAAGCCCCTTATGACGATCCATACTCGGTCGTCATGGACTCCAAGGAATACAACCAGCTCAACGAGCAAATGGCCGGGGGCAACTTCGGCGGAGTCGGCGTCTATATCGAACTGGACAAGAACAACAAGCGTCTGAAAAACCAGCTTACGGTCATCGAGCCAATAGAGGACACACCGGCGGACAAAGCCGGCTTGAAAGCCGGGGACATGATCGTTAAAATAGACGGATTTTCCACGAAGGGAATTAAGCTGGATATGGCCCAGAAGAGAATAAGGGGGCCGATCGGGAGCTTCGTGATACTCTCCATCCTCCGAAAGGGGTGGGATTCCACCAGGGACTTCAAGGTGGCCCGCGCCCTCATTCACGTCAAGGTCGCCTCATCCAAACTCCTTGACGGGAACATCGGCTACATCAAGCTCAGAATATTCGGGAGCGAGACTGACGATGAATTTGAAAAGGCCTACCAGAACGTGGAGCGCCAGGGCGCCCGAGCGCTCATCATTGATTTAAGAAACAATGGCGGCGGATATATTGATGCGGCCAGAGACGTTTGCAGTAAATTCATGGAGCGGGGCGCGCTCGTCGTCTCTACGGTGAACTATCGAACCAAGTGCCATGAGGTCATAAAATCATCCGGAAGCCGCCATCGGAAAATCCCGCTTGTCCTCCTGGTCAACAAGTACAGCGCCAGTGCCTCCGAAATCACCGCCGGGGCTCTGAAGGACACCAAGACCGCCGTGGTGGTCGGCACCAAGACCTTCGGCAAAGCCAGTGTCCAGTCCATAAAGAACATGAGTGACGGCGGCGCTCTCAAACTGACCATCGCCCACTACCTGACCCCCATGGGACGCAACATCAACAAGAAGGGGATCCTGCCGGATGTTGATGTGGAGATGAATCCGATGCTTACGGATACTCCCAAGGACATCCAGTTGAGCAAGGCCATAGCTCTGCTTAAGAAAAAGATCGCGGCCAACTAGCAGTGCCGTCGCCGCAAGGAGAAAGCATGGTAAAGAGCGGAAATCCTGTAGAAGAGGGGAACTACCGCTGCGCGGACTGCGGTGAAGTCGTGACCATGCCGCTCCCGATGGAGGACACCATTCTTCCTCTCTGCCCCAGATGCGGGGGAGATGAATTTGAAGGATGCGATTAGGCTAAGGCTCGCCGAAATTCCCGACCTCCCAGGGGTTTACCTGATGAGAGCGCGCAACGGGGAAGTCCTCTACGTCGGCAAGTCCACCTCGCTTTCAGAACGGGTCCGCTCTTATTTTTCCTCTCCCGACGACCTTTCTCCACGCATCCGGATGATGACGGAGAAAGTGGAACTCATTGATTTTATCGTCACCGATTCAGAGATGGAAGCTCTGACGACGGAATACAACCTGATAAAGAAGCACCGGCCCTATTTCAACGTCCGTTTCCGCGACGACAAGCGCTATCCCTACCTGGAAGTCACCTGGGGGGAAGATTTCCCCCGCCTCCGGATCATCCGCCGCCCACAGGGCAGGGACAGTCGATTTTTCGGTCCCTTTCCAAATACCGGAAGCCTTCGGCAGACGATAGATCTGGCCCGGAAAATCTTCCGGGTCCGCCTCTGCAAAACCCCCATCCCGGCGGGAAGAAAAAGGCCCTGCCTGAACCACCAGATGGACCTCTGCCCGGCCCCCTGCGCCGGGTTGATAGGCGAAGAGCAGTACCGCAAAAGCGTTGCCGCCCTCTGCCGCTTCATCCAGGGCCATGCCAAACCCATCCTCCGCGAACTCAGAAAAGGCATGAAGGAGGAGGCCGCAAAACTGAACTTTGAAGAGTGCGCCCGAATAAAGGGCCTACTTTCGGATATTGAAAATACTATCCAGAAACAGAAAGCGGTCTTCGCCTCCGATGTGGACCATGACTACATCGCGCTCTCCTCCTCCGCGGAGAGCGCCTGCGTCTTTCTGCTCCAGGTGCGGGAAGGACGCCTCACGGGGGAGCAGCACTTCATCCTCAGGATTCCCGCCGAGTGCCATGACAGCGAAGCTCTGGCCTCATTTATCCAGCAGTTCTACGGGGAGACGGACTTCATCCCCGGAGACATATACCTTTCGGAGCCCCTGGATGGGCAGGATTCCATCGCCGGGTGGCTGAGCGCCAGGAGAGGCGGGAAGGTGCGCCTGCAGGTGCCCGCCCGGGGCCGAAACCGGGAGTTTATCGCCCTGGCCCTTAAAAACGCCCGCATGCGCCTTAGCGACAGACCCGTTCTGGAGGCGCTGGAGAGCCTTAGGGAGAGCCTTCGCCTCCCCTCTCTTCCGTGGCGAATAGAGGCCTACGACCTCTCCCACCTCGGGGGAGATTCCGCGACAGGTTCCATGGTGGTCTTCCAGGGTGGAGAACCCTATAAATCCGGCTACCGCCAGTTCCGAATAAAGGAGGCGGACACCCGCGATGATTTTTCGATGATGTCGGAAGTCCTTCAACGGCGCCTGAAAAACGCGGAACTTCCCCCGGCGGATCTCATCCTGCTCGACGGCGGGCGCGGCCACCTCTCGGCCGTGCTCACAGTGATGAAAGAAACCGGGGTGCACTTCCCCCTGGCCGCGCTGGCCAAGGAGGAAGAGGAAGTCTTTGTTCCCGGCTTAAGACAGCCGGTAAGCCTCCCAGCCGCCGCCCGCAAGCTGCTCCAGTTCATGCGGGATGAGGCCCACC
>Ga0209749_1000703_pt1 | contig 40159 bp, 34 predicted proteins | sample EPASupsiteSAE347_FD_187267 | JGI IMG/M metagenome (GOLD analysis project Ga0209749, IMG submission 187267) | Bioremediated contaminated groundwater from EPA Superfund site, New Mexico - Sample SAE3-47 (SPAdes) (version 2) | ecosystem: Environmental > Aquatic > Deep subsurface > Groundwater >...
CCCGCCGTGAAAATAAGAGGCAGCGGCCCGGTTCCCGGTGCAGAGGTGACAGCCCGAATCAACCAGCACGGGGCCGCCCTGCTCGAAGAACGAGAGGCTGAGCGCATCGCTGTGGCCTCCGGGAGGAGCCTGACCCCCCAGGAAGAGCAGCCATGAGGAAGAGTTCTCCCAGCTTCCGCGGAAGACCAGAAGTCCGGCTCCCTCAAAACAGCGTACATTCTCCCGGGGGAAAGATGCGGAAAGTTTCCCATACCTTTCATAGTCGTCTTCCCCGAGAAGCCAGATGAGAAGATCCTCGTGTCCCGCCGAAAATGCCTTGAAATCCCCGCGACCGAAGAGTACGCTCCCGAGCGCCAGAAGCTGGGGAGGATTTACATCAAAACACCCGCACCATTCCCCCACCGCCTCTTCTTTCCCGTCGGGCCTCGTGAGCCACATCAGCGATTCCAGGAGACACTCGGCGGCCCGGCCCAGTTCCGGCGGAAGATCCGCCACGTGAATTCTGGCCAGTGACAGGGCCAGGAGAAGACACCGCGCCGAATAGGCGGCCACGGAGGACGATCTCCGGGGGACGCAATCCCCCGCCATGACCTCCCGGCTGAATTTGAGCAGCGCAGCAACGGCCGTCCTGTTCCACCCCTCAGACTCGCGAAACTCGGGAAAGAGGCGGCTGAAATAATAAAGAGCCAGCGGACGGACGAGGGGAATCCCGTAGAAGACTTCTTTCTCCTTCAGACGGGCAGCCAGGTAGCGGCAGTGGAGCAGGAGGCCCTGGAGGATCCTGGCAAAGCTGTCTCCGGCGAGTGATTTCGAGAGGAGAAGCATGGAAAGACACGTCATCCACGAAAGCGCCCGCTCCGAGACGGCCTGAAGCGAAATCCAGTTCACTCCCTGATCCACCGGGTTGCGCTCGATCCAGTCCTCAATCTGAAAGACGGCCTCCCGGGCGTAGCGCGGATCTCCGGTAAGCCAGAAGGCCCGCGCCATCTCAACCAGGTGGTGATGGTGGTTAATCTCCCACGTCAGCCGGATGTCCCCGATATAGTGGGGGTTCCGGCAGTCGTTCGAGAAAATGTCCCGCTCGATCTGAGCCCGCTCGCCGAAGGCCCAGGTCGCACCCTCGCTGGTTGAATTCCAGTTGATCGGAGTACCGAGGTCCACGCTCCCGATCCCGGGAAGCTCGAAACAATGCCGGCAGGCCTCGGAGGCCCTGCGAACGATGCCGGCGGATTCACGGCGGCCCCGGAGCAGGGGAAGACGCTCCTCCCTGGCGTCCCAGGAAAAAAGAAAGCGGGGCGTCAGGCGCTCACGGTAATAATCCAGGAGGAGGCCGTCGGCCTTGAAATAATCCCTCTTCTTTGCCGCCTTGAGAGCTCCCTCGATTCCTGAGTTTTCCGGATCCAGCGAGGCGTAAAAGCCTTTCGCGTCCAGAAAATAGGGCTCCCGGCTCAGCTTTATCCCCAGAGCAGATTCGATAAATTTTTCGAAGGTAGTCATCGCTCTTTTATTCGGACTATCTCCCCCAACTCCTCCGCCGCCTTGAAGCAGAATAGTGGCCGGGAACCCGAGCGGTGCCGACCTTGGAGGGAATATTGTTATTCCGACGAATAGCGCTCTCGGAAAAGAAAAAAGTTTCTTGGAGGACTAGAGGTAATAAAGAGGTGAATGATAATAAAACCAAAGAAATCAGCATAATCGTGCCTGTCTTCAATAAATGGAATCTAACACAGGCGTGCCTTAAGAGCATCCTGCAAACAGGAATAAGCGCTGATGCTGAAATACTGGTCATTGACAACGCCTCCTGCGATGAAACGCCGTCAAAGCTGGTGGAGGAATTTCCAAATGTGGTATATTGCCGGCAGGAAATCAACCTGGGCTTTGCCAGGGCTTGCAATCTGGGCGCTTTACGGGCTCAAGGGCAATACATGATTTTTTTGAACAACGACACCGTCGTCCTCCCGGGCTGGTCGGAATCACTTCTGGAACTTGTAAAAACGCAATCAAAAGCTGCCGTAGTCGGCGCCAAACTCCTCTATCCTACCCGCAGGATCCAGCATGCGGGGATTGTCTTTAACAGGAAGAAGGATCTTCTCCACATCTATTCGGGACTGCATGAAAATTCACCTCATGTCAACAAAACCCGGCGTTTTCAGGCGGTAACGGGTGCCTGCATGTTGATTCGCCGCTCATTATTCCTGGATATGGGCGGCTTTGACGAAATATTTATAAACGGCTATGAAGACATCGACCTCTGCCTCCGTCTCGCCAAACATGGCTATGAAACATGGTATCAACCAAAATCCTGCGTTATTCACCATGAGTCTCAAACCTCCGGACGACATTTGAATGACGGCGCTAATTGGGAAAAATTCAATGCCCGCTGGAAAAATAAAATTCGCCCCGACGAGGAGGATTATTACCGGGAAGACGGCTTTAGTCCTGAAAATTACCCGATCCTTAAACGCTTTACAGGCAGCAAGGCGCCTTTAAATTATATTCCCACTCTGTGGAAGATTTCACCGGATACCTCTCCTGAAACACTGAAACTGCTGAAACAGACCGCAGAAGAGCTTTGTTTATACGGCGTTGACTTGCACTTTAAAGAGGTGGAATCGCATTTCAAGGGCGTTATCGGTACGGTACGACCGGAGTTTCCCGCGATGGCTCTTAACATTTACCTCTGTAATGAAGAAGAAGAAATCGAGGGCCGACCCGGAGGAATAACCGAAAAATGGAGCCTGAAGTATCATCCGGACACAAAAGAAAAAGTTCATCTTATTGTGCGCGATTTGAACGGGAAAGTTTTGCACAACTATGCCGGAACATCTCCATTGGTATTTCAATTACTGGCTGCCTCCCTGGATCTTCCATGCAACAGCCGCCAAAAAATCCTGTCTTGCGGCCGCAATCTTTTGAAAAAAGACCATAAAACGGCTTATGTTTTTGCCTCCGAATTTATTCAGGCTTTTCCGGACGATGTCGAGCCCTACATGCTTATGGGCGACTTAAAGCGGAGAAACGGTGATTTTGAGGAAGCGGAAAAATTTTACAAGACGGCTTATCAAATTGATTCAGGCCATCCCGGAGTCATCACAAAACTGGCAACTTTGCTTTTGCGGAAGGGCTGCACAACAGAAGCCCGTTATTATTCAGGACGGCTGCTGAAGATCAAACCCTTTTCCCTTACTGCTCTTTCTCTTTTATTGGAGATTCGGATAAGAAAGAGCCTTCAAAAATGCCATTGATGGACTTTTAAAAAACTTTTTATTTCAGGATCTCAATCCTCGGGAAGGGATTGAAAGACACTTTCACCCTCATCAGGTTTTTAATGAGGTCTGAACGGGCCCGGGATTTCATATTTTTCCACGAGGGAAGAAACTTGGAGTTCGAACCGGCAAAGGGCTGGGGGTAAGATTCCCGGAGTTTCCCGTCGGCCCGGTAGGCCAGGCGGCTCCTGCGATCGATCCTTTCCCCGGAAAAAAAGAAATCGTAACTCCAGGGCTCTTTCCCAAGGGTTTCCTGCCCGTGTTCCCGAAGGGCCCGAAGGTAGTCCTCCCGGAGCCGGTGAACCGGGCTTCCCGGGTCGGAAACATACTTTTTCAGCATGGCCTCGTTCGCCCCGGAATCAAAGCCCGAGAAGTGAAAAAACCTCAGCGGTTCCCCGTTCGCCAGCAGGGGGTCCGAACCGGTGATCCTTCTCATGGACAGGTTCCACGGAGCCGCGTTGTACCCGGGATGCTTCAGGATGTGAACGTCGAAAAAGCACGGGGCCAGATCGATCCACTTCTGGTCGGTAAAAATGCCCCGGGCAATGTCGTCATAACAGAACATGTCCAGGCGCGCGGCCCACCAGTTGATGAACGCTTCCGCATCCGGCGACCTTCTGATCGCCAGGAACCCGAGGTTGAAAACGCCATGCTGAAGGGCGCACAGCTCATTGTCAATGACTGCTTCCAGCGTGGCGGAATACGTGTCCTTTTCTTCGGGAATCGTCAGGTGAGGAGTCAGCACGATGGAGTGCTCCCGGAGGGCCTCCTTGAGCTCGTGGAACGACGAAACGGCCAGGATGTCCGGATCCAGGTAGATCAGTTCCCCGTGATCCGGGAAATGATCCAGGATATACCTGAAGAGGCGGCCCTTGACGGCCGTCGAGGCCTCCATGATGGAATGCTTGAAAATGAAGGAATCAAAGTCCGCAATTCCCAGGTCCTTTCCCAGGACGAGAAAATCGAAGTGTCCGTCGGTGACGGCCTCGGGGGGGGCTTCCCGCTCCAGGAGACAACAGAGAAAAGAGGCGCCGGGTTCCACCTTCCTGAGGGACTCGGCCAGGGCCATCGCCTTCGGCAGGTAGTTGGCGCAGATGGATGTGCAGATCAGCATGACTGTTTCCCCTCCCTGAGCACCAGGCTCTCAAACGCGGACTGGTGGGAAAGGGGAAGGATGTCCTTCGGACGGTTCCGGAGAAAATCCAGCACCTTTTCCCGCTCCCTTAGAAATGCGAACAATTCCTTCTCGTCCCCGAATACCTTTCCGTACACCATCCGATGTTCCACTTTTTCGGCGATATTCCCGCTTTTCCGGCTGGTGAGAACCGGGACTCCGGCCGCGTGGGCCTCATGGAGGGTGTAGGAGTAGGATTCCGGAACCTGGGACCAGAGGAGCACCAGGTCGATCTCGTGCTTCAAAAGATTGGTGATCGGGGCATAACTTTCATCGGAGTTGTAGGAGTAGGGAACCTGGAGAATGTTATTTTCCTTCAGGGCCAGGGTGCTGCCGATATGGTAAAACAGATAATCATTGAGAAGCCCGGGGTCCCCGGCCAGCCGCGTGAACGTCTCCCACCCCTTTGAAGAGGCCTTGTACCCGAGGAAGGCGATGCGCACGCGCTCCCCGGCCGGGTGGCGCAACAGGCTCTGGTGCTCGACGAAGTGCATTTTCTTTCTGTCCAGGTCCGGAGCGAAGGCTAAAAGGGCCCTCTCCATGAACCGGGAGGGATAGATTACGGCGTGGGAAGCATCCAGCAGCCTCCTGGTCAGGGCCCTCCGCCCGGCGGCATGGGGCTCCCCGGCTCGCAGCGTCTCATTTTCCCTCCCGGGGAGCCCCCGGAGCCCGCCTTCCGGGTTTTCCGGGCAGGAAATATCGGGATCGAGAAAACTCGTGTCATGAAGATAGAAAAGAATCTTCGTTTGTTCCGCCAGGTCCGGCAGTTCCGCCAAGAGTTCGTCGGGCCACCCGTTGAGGTGATGAATGTTGAGGGAGACCATTTTTTTCGAGGCGCACATTTTCCGCAGGAGAATCAGGACCGACTCGCGCGGAATGGCGCAGATCTTTTTCCTGTTCACGTTCAGTCCGAAACGTCCGTCCGCTTCCTCCTGTTCCGGGTGAATCTGCAGCACATTGAGGTGGTACTTCCGGCAGACCTGCGCATCTTCCATCTGGTACTTTTCCGTTCCCCCGCACGATTTAAGGTAATCGGAATGGCCCAGGAAGACCACGAAGGGTTCCCCGGTGATCCGGCGAATTTCCTGCCGGTTCGAAACGTCTCCCCGGGGACAAAACTCCGGATCCGATCTTTTCCGCGTCAAATCCCTGAACTCCCTCAGTACCACCTTGAAGAAATCCAGGGGAAACCTGAAGGCGGTGTCGAGATCGAGATTGACAATGAGAAATTTTTTAAGGAGGTTCCGGATTCGCCGCTCCAGCTTGTCCCGCTCTTCCGCCGCTTCCAGGGCCTGAACGGTTTCATTGCCGTAAAGCGCCCTTTTCAGGATTTCGGCAAATTGCGGATTCATGCGCGTCTGCGCGCGCATGAAGAGACGCAGGCGGGGGGAGAAAGACGCCTGCCTGAGCATTCTTCCCTGCTCCGAACCGGTGAAATCCAGGAGCAGCCGGGCCTCTCCGGAGGTCCCAAGGCAGGTATACGCCTCCGGGGACGGGAGCGGAATGACCCCGCCGAGGGTCGAGAGCCCTTCGAAGTGATTCTCCGGACAGCATTTAAAGATGCAATTATCGTCCGCAGAAGGCCGGGCGGAGTCCGAAAATGCGATCTCCCCTATTTCGATCAGGGCGGGCCGGCGGCCGATCATCAGGGTAATGGAACCCTCCCGGAGGGCATTGGGGGAAAGTTCAAAATCGTAACCGCCGAAGTCCTGGTCGTAATATAGAGGGGCGGCCAGGGAATGTTCCTCTGAAAAAACACCGTCTTTCTTCCAGTAAACCTTGATTAATTCGTTATTCATGAAAGAATGGCCATCCTTGAAGCCTGCGTCATGTCTTCAAAAAGGCACGGAGCCCCTCCCGGTAGGATCGAAGCGGCGGGAAACCCCGGAGAAGATAGTGGGTGTTCGCCAGGACGGAGTTGGCCGGACGCGGAGCGGGACGGACCAGATCAAAAGAACTCAGGGAATGAAGCGGCTTTTTTATCCCCGCCTCCTCCATGATATCGCGGGCAAAATCATACCAGGTGCACTCCCCCGAGTTGGTGAGGTGGTAGATGCCGAAAAAATCGGACTCAACGAGGCGGGCGAGTCCATCCGCCAGGTCCGCCGCGAAGGTGGGCGAGCCCCGTTGATCGTCCACCACTCTTAACTCCGGATTCTCTCCGGCCAGCTTCAGGATGGTGTTTACAAAATTTTTGCCGTTCTTCCCGAAAAGCCAGGATGTGCGGACAATGAAAAAGCGGTGAAGGTGGTCCCTGACAGCCGTTTCCCCCGCCAGTTTCGATTTTCCGTAGACACTCAGAGGAGAGGTGGCATCCACCTCGACGTAAGGAGTTTTCTTGGAGCCGTCAAAAACGTAGTCCGTGCTTATGTACATGAGTTTTACTCTTTTTTCCATGCAGGCATAGACAACATTCTGCGTCCCCAGATCGTTTACTCTGAAAGCTTTTTCGGGATCCCGCTCGCAGCCGTCCACGTCAGTAAAAGCCGCGCAGTGGATAACGGCCTCCGGATCAAGATCGGATAATCTTCTTTGGACCAAACCGGCGTCCGTAATGTCGAAATCCGGAAGATCGAGGCAGAAGACCCGGTGCTTTTCTGAAAGCGCCAGACAAAGGTCGCTCCCCAGCATTCCCCTGCCCCCGGTAACGGCGATGTTCATCTTTTTAACGTCTCGTAATGCTTCTCCATGAACCCCTGGTAGGATTCTTTTTTCCCTTTTATCTTTTCCCACCAGGACCTGTTGTTGATATACCACTCTATGGTCTCGGACAGTGCCTCTTTAAAGCTGTATTTCGGCTCCCATCCCAATTCCGACTTGATTTTTTCGCAATTCAGGGAATATCTGCGGTCGTGGCCGGGGCGATCTTTCACGTAAGTTATAAGCTCCCCGGGCTTGTCAAGAGATTCAAGAACCGACTCGGTTATTTCCATATTGGTTTTCTCGTTTCCGCCGCCGATGTTGTATATTTCCCCGGGTCTGCCTTTATGCAGGACCGTGTCAATAGCCTCGCAGTTGTCCAGCACATAGATCCAATCGCGCACATTCAATCCGTCGCCATAAACCGGCAACGGCTTGTCTTCAAGCGCATTTGTCACAAAAAGGGGAATGAGCTTCTCCGGGTATTGATAAGGTCCGAAATTATTGGAACTCCTGGTTATGATGGCCGGGTAGTCGAAGGTGACCTTGAATGAATGCACCAGGAGATCGGCGGATGCCTTGGAGGCCGCATAGGGACTGCTGGGAAGCAGAAGATCGGTTTCCACGGATGAGCCCTTTTTTATGGCTCCGTACACTTCGTCCGTGCTTATCTGAATAAAGCGTTTGACTTTATTTTCCCAGGCCGCCTTAAGAAGGCAATAAGCGCCGTGGATGTTGGTGGAGATGAATTCATCCGCATCATAAAGGGAGCGGTCAACATGGCTTTCCGCTGCAAAGTTAATGGCGGCGTCAACCCTTTTCATCAAATCTCCAACCAGTTTTTTGTCTCTTATGTCTCCTTTGACAAACTCGAAACGCGGGTCGTTTTTCAAACTGTCGAGGTTTTCCAGGTTGCCGGAATAAGTAAGAGCGTCCAGAACCAAAAGTTGGTCCTCCGGGTGCCTCTTAAGATAATAGTGAACAAAGTTGGAGCCTATGAAACCTGCTGCTCCGGTTACCAATAAACGCATTTACCCACCTCTTCTCGCCGAATTATTACGATTTTCGACGGGCTTGTATTGTCTCCTGCTGAACAGGGAGAATTACCGCCCCGGCGATCCGTCAAGCACGGTTTGTTTCAGCCCACCCCCGGATAGACTGAGAAACGGATTGCCTTTCAGTTTTTCCTAGCCGTGATGTAGAAACCACTGGCGATGTTCTCGGCGGTCGGGAAGCGGGCGAGAAAGATATCCAGGAACTTGATTGGGAAAGTCAGCAGCATGAGAAGGAGAAAGAGAATATCGTGCAGGGTCCGGCTGCCGAAGGAGAGGAGGGTCGAGAGCCATTCCTGGAAAACCCATAGCATCCCGGAGGTCGGCCCGCCGCCTACGTGAATGGTCACGTCGCTGAAGCGTGAGAAGAGCTTACGGGCCCCTCCGGAGGTCCAGCGGAAAAAATCGGAGGGGGCCGGGTGGAAGGGGACGATGAACGGCAGGTAGCAGAGAATGCACCCGCCGGGCCGGGTGACCCGGTACATCTCGTCTACAATCTTCCCGGGTTTCTCGACGTGCTCCAGCATGGCCGTATTGATGATCAGGTCTACCGAGTTCGGGTCTATAGGCAGCTCGTGCGCATCCGCGACGATATCAACTTCATTAAACGAGAAGATATCGACGTTTATGATATCCTTCCGCCCCATATAGCGGTTCGGCCCGCTGCCCAGGTTAAGGACGATCTTTTCCCTGCCGGACTGCTTCAGTATATTTTTGACCGGCCTTAAGCTTCCATAGACGGGAGAGAAGGCATAGAGGAGGAAGTAGTAGAAGCGACCGTATCCCTTCAGCAGATTCTGAAGGGAACCCTTTAATCCGGCGCCGGCCGTCAGCCGGGGGCTCCGGTCTCCCGGGAGAAACAGGAGAGAACCGTTCCTTTCACCCAGAAGACGGCTCTTATCTATTATTTTTTGAATTTTTTCTGATTTTTCCATGCTCATTCCAGCGGATATTTTTTATTGAAAAAGCCGGGGCCTCTTCTTTTCAACGGCTGCGATCGAAAGGAGGACGCCCTGGATGACCCGGTTTATTTCCTCGTCCGACAGGTCCGGCCAGAGGGGGAGTCTTACGAGCCGCCCGCTCAACTGCTCCGTCTGCTTCAGAATTCCGTGAACCCGGCCGAACTTCTTTCCCGCCGGGGAATTGTGGAGAGCTACATAGTGAAAGACCGTGTTGATTTCTCTTTCCCTCATTTCCCCGATGAAGGCCGTCCTGAAATTGAGGTCGGGCAGCAGAAGATAGTACATGTGGGCATTATGAAGGCATCCTTCGGGTATGACGGGACGCCGGAGGACTTCCTTCTTTTCCATATCCTCAAAAGCCTCGTGGTAGCGGTTCCAGACCTTCAGGCGCCGGGCGGTGATGCCCTCCGCCTCCTCCATCTGGGCCCAAAGGAAAGCCGCGGAGAGATCGCTCGGCAGATAAGAAGAGCCCAGATCCACCCAGGTATATTTATCCACCTCTCCGCGAAAGAACTTGCTGCGATTGGTGCCTTTCTCCCGGATTATCTCGGCCCGTCCCGCCATTTTCTCGTTATTGATAAGAAGCGCCCCGCCCTCTCCGCAGTGGATATTTTTTGTCTCGTGAAAACTGAGCGTTCCAAGATCTCCGAGCGTACCGAGCGGGCGGCCCCGCCAGGTGCAGAGGATTCCCTGGGCGGCATCCTCGACGAGAAGGAGGCGGCGTTTTGCGGCAATGTTTAAGATGGCCTCCATTTCACAGGCGACCCCGGCGTAGTGCACGATGACGATCGCTTTCGTCCGCTCCGTAACAGCATCCTCTATCCCGGACTCATCTATGTTCAGCGTGTCGGGGCGGATGTCCACGAAAACCGGGATCCCGCCCCTCAAAACGAAGGCGTTTGCCGTGGAGACAAAGGAATAGGAAGGCATGATTATTTCGTCTCCAGGCTTTGTATCGGCAAGTATCGCCGACATCTCAAGCGCGGCGGTACACGAATGGGTGAGGAGCGCCTTTTGGGCCCCAGTCGTCTTTTCAAGCCACTCGTTGCATTTTTTCGTGTATGGTCCGTCTCCCGAAAGCTGCCCGTTGGCGACGGCCCCGGCCATAAAGGAGTACTCCCGCCCGGTGATGTGAGGCTTGTTGAATGGGATTATCATTTTATCTCCTTACGCCAGCCCCAGATATGGCGAGGCGCGTCCCGTCCGGCCATGAACAGAAGGTCCATTATGGAGACGGCGTGTTCAAAAGGGGGATAGAGCTGAGAATACTCCGGGTATCCCGTATAATCCTTGTACACCAGGGCGATTTTCTCCTCCCCGAACCGCTTTTCGTCAATGTAGCTGCGGGCTGAGGGGCCGGAGACATAGAGCCCGGCCCCCGCTTTTTTCAGCAGGCACAGGAGGCGCTCCTGTTTCTCCCCGCAGGCTTCGAATTCCCTGGAATCCCTGAATTCCGCCCGGATTCCAAGCAGCTCGCGTGAAATCATCCGGATGAGGTGCTGATTGAGTTCCGAGAGGGACCTCCAGGATTTCTCAAGGTAAATCTCCTCAAAAAATCTCCTGATTTCATTGAAAAAAGGAGCCTTCGCGTAATTCTGAGTTATGGTCTTCCAGTGCTTCTTCGCCCAGAGATCGCTTTTTATCTCCACCTCGCAGATAAGACGATCAAGGCTCGGCCCCACGGGAATGGAGAGCCACTTCAGGCCCGAAGGCGTCTTTATCCGGTTCCGGTTCCGCCAGTCGTTCTTGGTGTACTGGACATCGTCGTAAAAGATGAAAAGATCGACATCATGGATGATGTCAAAATAACCCTTCCAGGGCATGTAGTTGGATTGAATGACGGCGACCTTCTTCATTGACGTAGAGGATGTTCTGGAACCCGGAAAAAAAATCCTTTAGGAGGAAGATCCCGCGTCCTTCCGGGCCGCCAGAAGAATAGAACCTCCATAAGGAAGGCGCAGCCCGCAGCGGATCAGCGTCCGCTCCATCCCGAGGCTCTTTTCAAGGAGGACGTTCAGCATTCCTCCTGTCCGCAGCTCCTCCATGGGATCATAATCTCCGGCGTTTTTTTTCTTCATCAGCCTGGAGAGGAGCATGAGAGGAAAAGGAATCGTGACAAAGGAGGTTTGGAAGAAAACCCGGAAACCCGCCGCCTCGACTTTCTTCCTCAGCCCGGAAAGACGATACCGCCGAAAATGCCCTCCGTGCTCGTCGGCCCGGCTCCAAAGGAAGGGATGCTGTGGGACCGTGAGGAGGATTCCGCCTCCTTTTTTTGCGGCCCGGAACATCTGCCGGAGAACCTCCTCGTCCTCCCGGACATGCTCCAGGACGTCAAAGGCCCCGATGACATCGAATTCTTCCAGGAAAGGCACCTTTCTGGCGTCCATCTGGAAGAGTTCCGCCTTGCGGAGCCGCGAAGAGGCAAAAGAAAGGCCGGAGCAAACAAGTTCGCTCCCGTAGAGGTCAAGGTTCGGAAACGCCTTCTCGACGCCGGAGAGCACGTAGCCCGTTCCGCAGCCGATCTCGAAAAATTTTTCCGCTCCTGAAAAAAATTTCCGGAGGGCCCAGGCGATCAGGGCATTCCGGGAGCGGAACCAGAAATTTTTTTCCTCTACAGCGGCCAGAAGGGCGAAAGACTCCTCGTTGAAAGGGGTCTCTTCCCCGCCCGCTCCGGGAGAAAGAATGGGGAAGCCCCCTTTCTCCGCAGGCTCGCATCCGCAGCCGGGGCAACGCCACGATCTGCTCTCAAAATAACGGCCGCAGGCGGGGCAGATTCTCATACGGGTTCTTTTTCTGAATCTCTCTCCGCTTCCTTCTTCCCGCAGTTCGGGCCGTCCTCTGCGTTCAAGACTTCCCGGATGACGTACTGGGGCGTCCGGTTGAGACAGAGATAGACTCGTCCGATGTACTCCCCCAGGAGCCCTATGCTGAGGAGCTGGATGCCTCCCAGGAGCATGAAGACAACCATGAGGGAGGTCCATCCCAGTTGGATTTCCGGGTGCTGGAGTTTATTGAGAACGATCATGGCCGCCCATACGAAGCTCACCATTGAGATGATAAAGCCGAATATGCTGGAGACCCTCAGGGGCTTTACGGAAAAACTGGTAAACCCGTTCAACCAGATGGAAAAGAGCTTCTTGAAAGTGTAATTGGAAAAACCGGAGGCCCGCTCCCGGTGAGAAACAGCAACGGTCCCCACGTTCTGCGTCGTCCTGAAGATGAGTCCGGCCGTGTAGGGATAGGCATGCCGGTACTTGACGATCTCGTCAATGACGAACCTTCTGAAGACGATAAAGCTGCTCATCTGCAGGTGCTCCGGCTTGTTAATGAGGTAATTAGCCATCTTTTCGTTCATCCAGGAGCCGAATTTCCGGAAAAGGGACTGTTTTTTCGCTTCATACTCCCCCATAACGACATCGTAATTGCCCTCCAGAAGGGTCTTCAGCAGAAGGGCGGAGTCCTCGGGGTTGACCTGCAGGTCGTCGTCCATGCAGAAAACGTACTCGCCCCGCGCATCGTTGAAACCCGCCATCAGGGCGTTCAGTTGTCCGAAGTTCCGGGACAGGTTGATGACGCGGACGAATTGATTTTTCTTGCAGATTCCCTTTGCGACCTCCAGAGAACGATCCCGGCTGGCGTCGTTGACAAGGATTATTTCGTAATTTTTAACCCCCATTTTATCAACGGTGTTTTCTATCCTGCGGACGACTTCTTCGATCGTGTCCTGAGAGTTATAAACCGGTATTACGAAAGACAACTCAAGCATTTAAACCCCCTGACGGGATGACCTGATGTATTTCCGCTTTCATCCCGTTAAAATAAATTCAAACTTTCCACCATCCGCATTGGATTTCCGATCACACGGGAATTGCCGGGAACATCCTGTGTAATTACCGTGCCGATGCCGATTATCACGTTGTTCCCGACGGTTATTCCATTGGCGATGACTGCCCCAGCGCCTATGAAACAATTTTCACCGACGGTAACTTTTCCTGCAATGACGACGCCCGGCGAAATGTAGGTGCAATCCCCGATAACGGAATCGTGGCATATTACCACGCTGTTGTTAATCAATACGCTGTGCCCGATCACTGCGCGCTGATCAATATTGCACATGGGATACAATACACTGCCGGCCTTTATTTCCGCAGTTTCATTTACAAAACAACTGGGATGAATGAACGACAAAACGGTACGGTTCAATGCCTTGAGCTTCCTGCTTATGTCGTTCTTGGCGGAGAGATGTTTATACCCCACTCCTATGATGAAAGACAAATCTTTGAATTCATCTTTCTCAAAGGCGGCAAAAGGATGCGAACCGGGCTCGCCGGCTTTGTGCATATTGTCATCAAAAAATACCGGTTTTTCGACAGCCTGATTCTGTTGCAGAAGCTCATGAATTTGCCTGCCCAAATCACCGTATCCTATTATTCCAAGCTTCATATCTTACTTAACTGCCGTAAAGCCGGTATATTTGAAAAACTTCTGCAATCGTTCAGGTCCCTGCATGTTTTCAACTCCCCGCAGAAATTTTCCTTCCGGATCGGAACTTTAAGATTTAGAAACGCGGATATTAACATTTCGAATGTCCATAAAACGGGGCCTGGCCGGAATCACTTAGTTGCATAAATGCCGATGTATTTAAACAGATGCCTGGAAAGCGGCAGCATCTCTCTCATGTGGCCTCTCAAAATACCGGCGGCATTTTTAGTCCGATCTGAGTGAATTACCCCGGCCTCACCCAAAAACCATTCGTATTTTATGTCGACCGAAGAAAAGCCGATATCGGCCAGCATCCTTTCCAGCTCTTCTTTTTTTAAACCTCCCTTGACGTGTTTTAACAATTCCGCCGTATTTAAAACTTCTCTGGGAACATTAAAACGCTCTTCCAGCTCTGAATCCTTGTGTTTTACGGCATAAATTTCCCTTTTCACAATCTCGCTGTAAACACCGGATTCGGGCAGATTGTTAAAAGCTTCCCAAAAATAATAATTCGGATCGGTATCGGAATAGAAAATGCCGCCCTTTTTCAACACTCTGTAGATTTCTTCAAATGCGGGTCTTAAATCATGCAGGTGATGAAGAACTGCGTAAGCCGTGACTACATCGAACATATTGTCTTCAAAAGGCAGATTTTCCACTTCCGCTATTTTCAGATGAATATCGCAACTATCCGATTCGGCATCAACCTTTTCCAGCATGGCCGGAGTTATGTCTATGCCGCTTATGGAATTAAAATAGTTTTTTGCAATATCTATTATGAAGCCCATTCCGCAACCTATGTCCAGAAGGGACCTGCCTCTTGCGGGGCCGGCGAGAGTCCTGATAATTTCCCGAACCCTTTCCACGTTCTCCGGCCTGTAATGTGGTTCAGAATCGCGGTATTCATCGGCAAGCTGCGTGTGCAGCCGAATGTTGGCATTCAATACCTGCTTTTTTGAAACCATCAAAAACTCCTTTTCATGCCGTTTCAGCCGGATAATAAAAATATGAGCGGCCGGCAAGCCAATCTTTGCAGTGCTTACATGGTTCAAAATCAAAATCAAGCGCCCAATGGCGCTCTCTCCGCCTGGCTATTTCTCCGTCCCACAGCTCTTTTATCGTCTGTTTATTAAAATCCCCGGGACTGTATAATCCTTCATGGTCTGCGTCGCACTGCGCAAAAGAGCCGTCCCAATGAATGGAAACCGTCCTGGTCAACCATGAACAGGGGAACCTGTCCGTATTCTGCTCCGCAATGTTCAGTATTTTTGATTCCACTGCATCGCCCCAGCCCAACTTCGGGCGAATCTTGACAACAGCGCCTTTATCCAGCCAGTATTGTTTAAAAGATTCCACTTCACTTTCATTCTCATCCATAACAATAAACTGAGCTATGATTTCGGGTTTATCGAGCTTTCCCGCTTTTTTCAACATAAGCATATTTTCAACATTGCTCACCACTATTTCAAAGTTTCCGCCTACTCTTATCCCGTCATAGGTTTTTTGAGTGGCGGCGTCAATGCTCACTAAAATTTTATCAACCCCTGATTCAATCAATTTCCCGGAAACTTCCCCGGTCATATAAACCGCATTGGTATTCAAATTGATTTCCTGCAATCCCCGATCTTTTGCGTATCGTATCATTGCAAACAACCTGTCCTTAACCAGCAACGGCTCACCCATGATGGCAAGCCAAATCCTCGTGGAAGGATTTTCCATCGCCACTTCATCCGCAATTTTCCTGAAAGTTTCAAACCCCATTTCTCCCCTGGCTCTTTTCAATTTGGGATAGGGGCACATAATACACCTTAAATTACAATGTCTTGTGACCTCGACAATAACATCCACCGGAAAAGGGTATTTCTGTAATGTTGTCCTGACGCCTTCCAGATCAGGTTTAATCACAAATAATTCTCCTCGCTCTGATCCATCTCATGCCTCGCAGTCATGCTTTTTTCTTTTTCAAAATCCTTTTTTACCCGCATTCAGAACTCCGGCAGTAACCGAAAAAAATGATTCCAATCCTTTCCGAAGGTTCTGATGAAGAACCTGGAGGAGATCTTCCCAGTAACGCTTCGCCGGATCCGCCGGGTCCCCCATACCGGATGGAAGGGGCTCGCCGATCACTCCCTGGATTGAGCGGTGTTCGAGGGGAATCCCGGGAATACAAGAAGGGGAGAAGGCGAAATCGTGCTGTTCCATGAATTTACGCATTTCCCGCATCCTTTTTTCGTCGAAAAAGGCGTCTCCCAGAAGGTGGTAGAGCAGCAGGAACTCGCGCCAATCGGCATGCAGGCCGGGTTTTTGAGCGTTTTCCATGTCAAGGCTTTGTTCGAAAAGACTGAGGACGAGTACCGGGCGCACCGTTGAAACCGAACCGATTGAGAACTGATCATGGACCAAACGGCAGGCTGTTTCCTTCAGAGAAGGATCCGCCGGACCATGCCCGCTCACGAAGATGAGCCCATCAAAACCTGAGTTCAGGATGCCCCTCCCTGTTTCCAGCAGAATTCCGCGAAAACAATCCTCCGAGATGGAGACGGTCCCGGCAAAACCCGCGTTGGTGCGGGTTGGGGAATAGCTGAGGACCGGAAAGGCGAACCCCCGGGCGAATCTCTCATCGATTTTTTCGCAAAGGGCACGGGCCATCCCCTCCGCGATTAGGGAATCCGTCTCAAGAGGCAGAAACGGACCATGCTGTTCCGTGCATCCGACGGGAACCAGGGCGAGGACCCTCCCCCCGTTCATCCGTATTTTCTCGGCCTGGCGCGCCATCTCGAAGGAAGTCAGATACATTCTTTTGTCTCCACCTTTCCAAACCGGGGGTTTCCTCACCTGGAGAAACCCGAGACCACGATTCCCAGGACTATGAGGACCTGCCCGATTACTTTCGAAATGGTCACCGGCTCCCCGAAGAGAAGAACCGAAAAAACGAAAATTAGAACAAAAACGGCCCCCATGAAGGGGTAGGCGTAACTCAGATCCGCCCGGGAAATGGCCATAATCCAACAGAACAGCGAAATGAGCCCCAGCGTCAGGGCCAGGAGAACAAAGGGATCGAGCAGATTCCGGAAAAAAAAGAGGATTTTACGCAGCAGGGGGTCCGGCAGGGAGGCGAATTTTCCTGACCTCCACTTAAGAAGCAGTTGGCCGGAAACGGCAAACAGCACCGAAAACAACAGGTAAGTTCGCGTCATGATTCCCATCACTCCATTCAGTCTATACTTGCCGCTCAAGCCTCTCTCTGGTATTCTCTGCGCCCCCCCTTTCCCCTGCCGGAACACCAGTAACAGCCTGACGGGAGCCCCTGGGATAAAGGTTTTTTCACGGTTTGAAAGAATAATCCTGGAAACGGCGCAGGAAGGCACAAGAGGACAGGAGGATGGATTTTGGGCAAGAAATCGAGGAAGAGGAAGAACATCCCGCAGGGCGGAGAGATGCAACAGGAAGGTTTTTTCTACCGCCTGGTCAACGGGAAGGCCGTCTTCTGGATTTGCCTTGTTCTTCTGGTCGTCTGCGTAATCTGTTATCATACGGTGCTCAGCGACGACAACGATATCTGGTACCATTTAAAATACGGCCAGCATTTTTTTGAAAATCATACATGGAATATCGACCACACTCAATTTTCCTGGACTGCTTTTGAGCCGAGCTGGAAGTACGTCAACTGGATAGCCGACGTGATTTTTTACCTGGTTTACAATGCAGCCCGGGAGAACGGCCTGGCTGTTGTAAGATGGCTCACTTTTATCGGCATTTTTGTCCTTTTCTTCCTCTACCTGAAATCGAGGGGAGACTCATTGGACATCAGCCACCTGATGGGGTTCATCCTGATCGCCGTCACCCTTAAGCTCGCCGGAAATTACTACAAACCGGAAAGGTTTTCGGATTTGTTTTTTGCCCTTACCGTCTTTCTATATTTTTATTCCAAAAGCGTCAACATAAAGCTGGTCTTCCTCTACCCCATCCTCTTTCTGATCTGGGTGAACTCGCACGGATATTTTATTGTAGGCCTTGCATTTGTCATACTGGCGCTTATGGCGGAACTGGCCTACTTTCTTGTAGGCAAAAGTGCTGCGGACAAGAAGTTTCTCCCTTATCTTTCCCTTTCCATAGGAGCTTCTTTATTCGCATGCACCGTTAATCCATACGGGGCCGGTTATCTCGTCAACATCGTCAAAGGATGGCTGGGCACAAATCAATTCGGCCAATACAGCAATATAAAAGCGTATTTCACCATGTGGGACTGTTTTTTCCCCAAGGTAGCCATGCCCATCTTCTCAAATGCCTCCTGGGCTCTCCTTACAATGGGTATAATCTTTGCCGTGTTGTGCGTTTACGCCTACAGGAAGAAGAACTTTGTTGACCTCCCTCTCCTTCTCATAAATCTTATATTCTTCTTCTTCAGCATGAAAGTGGCGCGATCCACGATGTTTTTTACGGTAGTCTGGTTTTTTTCTTCGATCTACATTCTGAAGCAATCCGATCTTCTCGAAATAAAAAGAAAGTTTGCCCCGGTAGCGCTGGCGATATTTTTATTCTGGGCCTTTACCATGCTCAATTTCTTTGTCCAATTCCTCGCCCATACTTCCTGGTATGGCTCATATACCCGCGACTATACGCCGGCAAAAGAAGTTGAATTTCTAAGGGAAAGCAACCTCCCCGGGCCGATATTCAACGACTACGTTATCGGGGGCTATCTCATCTGGGACCTTTACCCAAGGTACAAGGTTTTCATGGATCCCCGGTATAACTACAAAGAAGAGGTCATCTCCGACTACTTCTCTTATACAAAAAATCCCACCCTTGAAACCCTCAGGGACTTGAGAGCCAGGTATCCTTTCAATACCGCCATAATCAGCATGGATTATCTGGGCATTATCCTGTCCTTTCTGTCATCTCCCGATTGGAAGCTGATCTATTTTTACGAAAGGGCCGCCGTCTTTGCGCACAATTCCGTCATTGATAAACTCAGCCTGAAAGCCAGGGCGGCAGACCTGGGCCCTGAGAGATTTTCCGACGTCAGGAATCCTCAGATACTTACGGCCCTTTTTAACATGTATATCTGCAGTCGTCTGGAAACAGGGCCTGTTGAGAAGATAGTTTCGATATTCAAAAAGAATGTAAGTAACCTCTACCGGTATAAAAACGAAAACATTCAGGCCATGGAAGAAAAAATCCGCACTCGTAATGATCAATTAAGACAAAGGCAATTTCAAACCAGATGAGGCAGGGGCTTACCCGCCCCTCTTCACATAAGGAGGCCAGGTATAGGGTATCTCCTTGTCATCCCAGGACATTCTGAATTCATCCGGCTCTTTATAATTATAGGGAAGTGTTGGAATGTTTATAATCCGCGCCTCGTCTCCTTCAAGAGCCGTAAAGCCATGAAGTACATAGGGGGGGATTTTAAGCAGAAACGGAGGCCGCTCGGAGTTAGGAGGCGCCTCCATAATGTATTCCTCAACCGTTCCATAAGTCCCGGAATCCCGCCTGGTGTCATACAAAACAACCAGGGCTCTGCCCTGAACACAAACAAAATGGTCCGTCTGCATTTTGTGGTAGTGCCAGCCCTTGACCACGCCCCATTTGCATCCGGTCAGGTAGACCTGGCCGAAACCCGCATAAATCTCGTCGTCGCAGCGCAGCATCTCCATGAGAAAACCCCGGTCGTCGGGAAGACACTTCAGAGGTTTTACCGCAACGTCCTGAATCATTGTTCCTTCCCCCTGGAGGCAAGAACATCCCACCGGACATCATGCTTTTGCGCGATCAAAATATTGGCCCGAAGAAGCGAATTAAAAGTGCCGGCGTCGGTCCACCATCCCTGGAGGAGGTCATAAGACAGGTTTCCTTTGGCGATGTAGGCGTTGTTCACATCCGTGATTTCCATCTCTCCGCGGCCGGAGGGACGCAGGGTCTCGATGATGTCAAAGACTTCCTCGTCGTACATATAAACTCCCGTCACCGCATAACGGCTCCTGGGGATTTTCGGTTTTTCCTCAATGCCGACGATCCGCTCCCCATCTAGTTCGGCCACCCCGAAACGCTCCGGGTCCGCCACTTCTTTAAGCAGAACCTTGGCCCCGCTTTTCTGATTTTTAAACTTTTCCACAAAGGGGCGGATGTCTTCCTCGAAGACATTATCCCCGAGGATGACGACCGCCCGCTCCCCGTCAAGAAAGTGCCTCGCCAAACCCAGCGCTTCGGCAATCCCGCCTTCTCCTTTTTGATAGGCGTAGTTGATGCTCTTGAGGCCGAAATCGGCCCCGTTACCCAGGAGCCTGAGAAAGTCCCCGGCGCTGTTTCCCCCGGTCACAATCATGACTTCCTCTATTCCCGCCCGGACGAGGGCCTTCAGAGGATAGAAAATCATCGGCTCGTTGTATATGGGCAACAGATGCTTGTTCGTAACTAAAGTAAGAGGGAAGAGCCTGCTTCCCAGGCCCCCCGCCAGGATTACACCTTTCATACCATACCCCCTTTAAATAATGTGCTTTCTTTTTCGCCAACTCAAACGCGTTTTCCTTTGCAAACCAACATGACTGATGAGGCCAATTGGATCGCGAACGCAGGTATTTTCCGTTACAGTGAGAAATGATACGACACAGGAGGATAACGCCATGATCGCACGCTACACCCTGCCCGGGATGGGGGCCATCTGGTCCCAGGAAAACAAATATCAGAAATGGCTCGAGGTGGAAATCCTCATCTGCGAGGGTTGGGCGCGCCTGGGTCAGTTCCCGCCTGAGGCCGCCGCCGAAATCAGGAAGAAGGCCTCTTTCCGGGTCGAACGAATCCTGGAAATCGAAGAGACGACCCGCCACGACCTGGCGGCCTTCGTTCAGAACGTCTCGGAGAATATCGGAGAAGCAGGTAAATACCTGCACTTCGGCGTCACCTCCTACGACGTGGAGGACACCGCCCTTTCCCTCCTTCTCCGCGACTCGGCGGACCTTCTCCTGAAAGACCTGGAAGAGCTCTCCTCCCTCCTTCTTAAGCAGGCCGCCCTCCATAAAAAGACGCTCATGGCCGGCAGGACCCACGGGATGCACGCGGAGCCCACCACCTGGGGCCTCAAGCTCCTCCTCTGGAGAAGCGAGGTCGAGCGGCAGAAAGAGCGCCTCTCGGCGGCCCGCGCCTCCGTCAGCGTTGGAAAGATCTCCGGAGCGGTGGGCACCTATGCGACCGTGCCGCCGTTCATTGAAAAGCATGTCTGCGGAAGCCTTGATTTGACGCCGGCCCCCGTCTCAAGCCAGATCCTTCAGCGGGACCGCCACGCCCACTATCTGACGACCCTGGCCTTAATCGCAGGGACCGTGGAAAAAATAGCCCTCGAGATCCGCCACCTCCAGCGGACCGAGGTTGGGGAGGTAGAAGAATCCTTTGCAAGCGGACAGAAGGGCTCCTCGGCCATGCCTCACAAGAAAAATCCCATCGTCTCGGAACAGCTCTGCGGCCTTTCCCGGGTCATCCGCGGAAACGCCCTGGCCGGCCTGGAGAACATGGCCCTCTGGCATGAAAGGGACATAACCCACTCCTCCGTGGAGCGGATCGTCCTCCCGGACAGCAGCATCCTGACGGATTATATACTTAAAAAACTCCTCTTTATCCTGGAAAACCTGAAGGTAAAAAAGGAAAAAATGAAGGCAAACCTAAAGTCCGGCGGAGGCATAGTCTTCTCTCAACCCCTGATGCTGGCCCTGATCAAAAAGGGCTTAAGCCGCGAGGATGCCTACCGCCTGGTTCAGGAGGCCTCAGGAAAGGCATTTCAGCTCAATAAAGCCTTAAAGGAGGTCGTCTCGGCGGATGCCCGCTTCACCGGCCTCCTGGACGAGAAGGAGCTTTCCGCCCTTTTCGACGAGTCATTCTTTATTACTCACGTGGACGAAATCTTCAGCCGTTTCAGAAAATAGTACCAGAAAAACCGCAGAGGCGCAAAGAACGCAGAGCAGGGAAAAAATTCACACAGGACCCGGCTTTATGAAAAAAGGCCGCACCGGGCGGCCCTTTTTCATCTCCTTATTCTGTTTTCTCTCTATTAAGCGGCGGAGGGATTCAGGATGGCCTCCAGGTCCTCCCGGGGCGTGCTGACGGGCATGATGTTGAATTTTTCCTTCAGAATCTCATAGACCGCCGGTTTGATGAAAGCCGGCAGGCTCGGCCCCAGGCGGATATTTTTTATTCCCAGCGAAAGCAGGGAGAGCAGGATGACCACCGCCTTCTGCTCGTACCAGGACAGGATGAGCGAAAGCGGCAGGCCGTTGACGTCGGTTTTGAAGACCTCCGCTAGGGCGGCGGCGATCTTGATGGCCGAGTAGGCGTCGTTGCACTGGCCGATATCCAGGAGCCTGGGAAGCCCGCCGATGGTCCCGAAATCCATAGTGTTGAAGCGGTATTTACCGCAGGCCAATGTCAGGATCACGGAATCCTTCGGCACCATCTGCGCGAACTCAGTATAGTAATTTCTACCCGGCTTGGCCCCGTCACAGCCCCCGATGAGGAAGAAGTGCCGGATGGCCCCTGACTTGACCGCCTCGACCACCTTGTCAGCCACTCCCAGAACCGCCCCGCGCCCGAAGCCCACCAGGATGGTCTTTTCGGCCTCATCCTGCGGGAAGCCATCCGCCTTGAGGGCCGCCTCTATGACCGGCGTGAAATCACGGTTTTCAATATGAGTTGCACCCGGATAACGCACCAGGCCGCTGGTGAAAATACGTCCGATATAGGAATTCTTAGGCTTCTGGATGCAGTTGGTGGTCATGAGGATGGCCCCCGGGAAACGGTCGAACTCCTCCCGCTGGTTCTGCCAGGCGCTCCCGTAGTTCCCGGCAAGATGCTGGTATTTCCTGAGCCCCGGATAGCCGTGGGCCGGGAGCATCTCCCCGTGGGTGTATATATTGATTCCGCGTCCCTCCGTCTGCTTGAGAAGCTCCTCGAGATCCTTCAGGTCATGACCGGAAATAAGTATGGCCTTGCCCCTGAGCGGCGTGATGCGGACCGCCGTGGGCGCCGGATCGCCGTAGGCACCGGTGTTGGCCCGATCCAGGAGTTCCATGACGCGGATGTTCATCTCGCCCACCCTGAGGGCCAGGCCCAGAAGTTCGTCGGCCGAAGAGGGATTTTCCGCCAGGCGGCTTAAGGCCTGGTGGAAGAACAGATAGACTCCTTCGTCCTCGACCCCGAGAATCTGGGCGTGATCGGCATAGGCGGCCATCCCCTTCAGACCGTAGAGAATCATTTCCTGAAGGCCCGCGATCGCCTCCCCCAGCGCCGGGAACCTGGTGGAAGCATTCACCGCCTTTCCTTTTTCCAGAAGGGCCTCCATCGTTTGAGGAATCTCCCAGGAAGCAGGCTCCGGCAGGGCCTCGGGCGTCCGGCCCTCTTTTTTAAGGGCCTCTTCATAGAGAAGACGCGCCTTTTCCTTTATTTGCCCGGCCGTGATGATCCGTCCCCGGAGGGCCTCCGGGTCGAAGTTGACGTTTGTTACAGTTGAAAACAGGGCCTCGATGACAAAAACGTCCGTTTCCCGATTCCTCATCCCCGCTTTCCCAGCCCGGGCGGCGTACATGGAGATTCCCTTGACCGCATAGAGAAGGGCGTCCTGAAGGAATGCGGCCTCCGGCGATTTTCCGCAGACTCCCGCCACGGTGCACCCGCTTCCCTGTGCCGTCTGCTCACACTGAAAACAAAACATTTTTCTCTACCTCCTTTTATTGTCTTTCAAATAAACTCAGGCAACGCGCCTCTCCAGGAGCTCCCCTTCGATGGAGATCTTCGTGAGAGTGCACGGGATCGCTTTGCCGGCTGCCCGCAGGGCCTCCCCGACCAGGCGCACCAGAGCGCCGCAGCAGGGCACCTCCATGAAGGCCACCTCTATGGAGCGAATGTCGTTCAACGAAAAAATCCGCGCCAGTTTATCCCGGTACTCGCCCGCATCGTCCAGCTTGGGGCAGCCCACCATGAGCACCTTGCCCGCCAGCAGGTCTTCATGAAAGCCGGCCATCGAAAAAGGCACGCAGTCTGCCGAAACAAGGATGTCGGCTCCCGCCAGGTATGGTGCGTTTTCAGGGACGAGACGAATCTGCACCGGCCAGTTGCGCAATGCGGAGGGAGCCGCAGACGAAACCCCGGTCTTTTTTGCCGGCAATGCCTCTCCTGCAAGAACACGGGGCGCCGAATGCGGACACGAATGGGCCCCCTGCTCCGGCCCGATCCCGCGAGAGAGCGGGGCCGCCTTATCCGGGGTGAAAACACCGGCTTCCCGCTCTCCGAGAGTGAGCGCTCCCGCCGGGCACTCTCCTATGCAGGTCCCCAGGCCGTCGCAATAGCTTTCGCTCACCAGGCGGGCTTTACCGCCGACCATGCGAATGGCCCCCTCGTGGCAGGCGGCGGCGCACTGCCCGCAGCCGTTGCAGAGTTCCTCGTTGATTTTTATTACGGCCCTCTTCACTGTCGCATTCTGCATGATTTCCCCGTCTTTCACTTTTTATTTCACCCGGACGCTTGAAAGCTTTTTTGATGACAGGTTTTCCTTTATTTCCCTGTTGACCTTTCCGATGACCCCGCCCAGAAGGCAGGAAGAATAGGGACATTTTTTCCGGTGGAGGAGGCAGTGCGCCTCCGGAAGCGGCCCTTCGATGGCCGTGTATACATCATAAAGAGAAATTTTTCCGGGATCCCTGGCCAGCGAAAAGCCGCCTCTGGGACCCCTGTGCGAGATAACCAGGCCCTCGCGAGCCAGTTTCATAAGGATCTTGGAGAGGTGATTCCGGGAGACGCCCAGCTCCGCGGCAAGTTGAGAGGCCGTTACATACTCATTATTTTTTCCGGCCATGAGGGCCAGGCTGTGGATGCCCAGGGAAGCGGCCTCCGATATGTGAACAATTTCCGACATGCTTACCCCCTATTTATGCATTATAGTACCTAAATACGTTTTTGTCAAGCGCATCGTCTTGAATGTTTCTATCGGGCAGGCTTTTTATACGGCGGGCTCGGCTTTCGGGGAGCCTTCCGCCTTCTTTTCGATCCGCTCCAGCCAGTTGACAAAGTGCAGGTAATGCGTCCCGAGCACCCCGGAGAGCAGCATGGCCTCCTTGCCGCTGAAATTGACCAGTATGAATTTGCTGAGGGTCTCGATGGCTCCCTCCTCGGTAAAGAGGTCGTGCAGAAGCCGCCGGTAGTGCGCGCCGTTCAAAGCCTGTCCCTGTGCGCCATTACCTTTGGCGGAAGATTTCTTCCGGTTGAAGGGCTTCTCCGTCAGAATGTTATAGAGCGAGGACTCTCCTCGCTGGCTCCTGGCCCAGATGTAAAGGACATCGAGCATGGAAGTGATGCGCTCCTGGCGGTCCGGAGAGTCCAGCACGGGCAGGAGTTCGCCTATGTCGCGCTCGCGAAGCTTCATGCGGATTGAGAGTTTTCCGGATCCCTCGATTAATCCCGCCACGAAATCCGACCAGAACTTGGACTGCACGATGGTGGGAATTTTCAAAAAGTCGCCGATCGGGGAGAACAAGGTGGCAAAAGGCCAGGAGAGGAGAGTACGGAAGAAATTGCGGGATCGCACCGTGGGATTGAAGCCCCGCAGGGTGTTGTGAAACATGATGTAGGATCCGTTGAAGAAGGCGATGAAGAAATATTTCAATGTCTCGAAGAGTACGACGGGGAACGCCAGCGGACCTACTGTTTTGTCGAAGCCCAGTTTGACCGCCGTCAGGACCGGCACGGAAAAACCGGTCCAGAAGAGGGAGGAGGTGGCGTTGTCCATGTCCACGTCCTTCCAGGCCCAGTCCTTGGGATCAAGGCCCGAGACGGAGACGATATCCACGATGACGTTGCGGGTGAAGGTGATGCCGAACCAGATGGCGGCGTAGGTGAGCCCCCAGAGGTAATTCCAGCCGGCCGTCCAGGAGCCGCCCACAAAGGCTGGAATGAAGCCGAAGAGCACCTTGAGAAAGTTCCGCAGGCCCGGATTGAGGTATTTCCAGATCCGCAGGGGGGAGAGATAAACCACCTCTTCCTCGTCCCCGACCAGGTTCCTGAGATCCCCGCCGCCCTTTCCCATCGAGACGATGGGTCCGTATTTTTTCGATCCCTCCGGCACCGGCTCACCGCGGCTCAAAATCAGGTTGGCCACGGGCTGGGGCAGGACAATATGGCGGCTCATGAAGGAGGCGCTCATCCGCTTCGGGATCGTCCCGACGGCGACGAAGCCCATTCCGGGGATGAGGGGATCCCGGCCGGTGGAGTCGCTTCCGCAGCGTGGTATAAGATGGTCTTTCGCGTAACAGACACAGGCGGCGCGTATCTCGGCCTCCGAAACGGCGGGGACGCTCCACTCCTCTGCGAAGCGCTTCACCTCCTCGCAGCTGCCCCCGTTTAGAAGGCTTATGAAACTGCTGAGGAGCCGCAAATCTGTCGGGTTGCGCTTCACGCTATCCCTCATGTTGAAGGTCTCGATGTGGGTAATGTACTCGTGGTGCCTGACGATGGAAGCGACCGCTACCGTCAGTCCCTGCTCCAGGGGGTGGATATAGACGAGTTCCCCGCCGCAGCTCTTAAGTGCGGGGAAAAAGTCCTTCTCGTCCTTCAGGGCGGATTCATAATCCACGATGGTGAGATCGTTAAAATAAAGGGAGCGCAGGGATTCTGAGGTCAGGTTCTCGTACTGTTTGCGGATGGATTCGTAGCGGGAGGAGATCATGTCGAATTCCCAGCGGGAGATTTCCTCACGGGCTTTCCTGTGCAGGGCCACCTCGTGGAGAGTTCGGTAGTAGAGGACTCGTTTGTGGAGGATCTGCTTGAATTTATGAAAAAGCAGCTCCCCCAGGTGCATGCGGGAGGCCTGTCCATGGAGTACGATAGACTGCAAATCATCCCATTGGAGGGGCTTCAGGGTCAGGTAATCGATCTCCGTGAAACCCTTGTTCAGCCTGGCCAGGTAAATCTCGTTGAATTTACTGAAGACGGAGGCGATGGTCTTGTGGCGATTTTCGGCGTTCCGGTGCAGCCCCTGGAGAAAGTAGGAAAGGCGCTCGCGGTTCCGGGCGAAGAAGCCGATGTAGTCCTCCGCCGTCCGGCATGACGCCGGGATGTACATATAGTGGCGGCGGGCGCCCTTGGTGCCCACGCTGAACTCTATTCCGATCCGCACCCGGATCCCCAGGATCTCCCCGCTGCGGATCGCCTCCCGGATGATCCCCTCGTCGGCCAGATCGTAGTAGGCCAGGGTGACCTCGGAGATCCCTTTTATAAAAGCATCCAGTAGAACCTGGGTGGGGGTCTTGCGCCCCTCCGAGAGGTTGTCGTGAACGTGGTCGTCCCACCCGAGGCTCATCTCGGAGAGGGGCTTTCCCGTCTCCGGCACCTCGATGAGACCCAATTCCTTGAGAAGCGCCCGGATGACCGTCTCCTGTCCGTAGGAAGCCCGCGTGAAGTCCATCATGAGCTCAAGCTGCCGGCGGCGGTTGTCCACGTTCTTGACGGCCTCCTTCATGAGGGCCACCTGAACCCGGGCTGTGTTGAGCGGCATGGAGACCGTCTTGGCATGGAAAGACTGGCGAACCAGCGATTCAAGCGCCTGAAGACGATTTTGATACTCGTCGGAATCCAGGGCGTGTAATATCCTGATGTAGGCCTCGGCGATGGAAAGCCGCCTCTTGTGAATTTCCCGCGAAAAACCGCTCGGGTGCGAGGGTATATGTATGGAGACACTCTCCGGCTGCTCAATCCGGCGGTTGAGGATGGCGACGAGGTTCCGAACCTCGGCGCTGTAGCTGACGATATCTATAAATGTATTGAGTCTGGAACGAATCCCCTTCATGAGGGGCTTATTTTCTACTGCGGCGGGAAGGTTCCTCCTTTTGAACCGGGTATTCCCGGCGCAGGCTGTAAGGGCCCCCGCAGGAAAAAAGTCTTCCCCGAAGAATAGTTAGGAGTATGACTTATTTATTTTGTTTGGACAGGTTGAGATAGCGGCGACTTGAGCGACGTCCTTATTCTGGCGATCGTCGTCATCTCCATCGCCCTTTTTTTTGATTTCATAAACGGCTTCCACGACAGCAGTAACATCGTGGCCGTCATGATATCCACCAGAGTCCTGACTCCGATCGCGGCCCTTACCATCGCGGCCTCGGCGGAATTTTTAGGGCCCTTCCTTTTCGGCACCTCCGTGGCCAAGACCGTCGGGAAAGGCCTGGTGGACCCGCACCATATAACCATCTGGGTCATCATAGCCGCCATGATCGGCGCCATAGTCTGGAACCTCGTAACCTGGTACTTCGGCATCCCCTCCAGTTCATCTCACGCCCTCTTCGGCGGACTCATCGGCACCATCATAGTGGCCAATGGCTGGAAAGTCATCCATGTCGGAGGAGTATACATGATCTTCATGTCGCTCATGATCTCCCCGATTCTGGGCTTTATATTCGGCTTTATCAGCTTCAAGATCATGCAGCACCTGACCAGACGGGCCACGCCCAAAATCACCGGCTTCCTTAAAGGGCTGCAGATTATTTCGGCGATCGGCCTGGCCCTGAGCCACGGAGCGAACGACGCTCAAAAAACCATGGGCATCATCACCATGTCTCTCGTCACCCTGGGTCTCCTGCCGGACTTCCATGTGCCGATTTGGGTCATGGCGGCCTGCGCCGCCTGCATCTCGGCCGGGATCGCAACCGGCGGCTGGCGCATAATCAAGACCGTGGGCCGGGGCATTTTCAAGATGCGGGTGATCCACGGTTTCTGCGCCCAGATGACCTCCGCCCTGGTTATCATGGGCGCGGCCCTCATGGGAGGACCGGTCAGCACTACGCATGTCCTCAGCTCCGCCATCATGGGGGTCGGATCCGCAGAGCGGCCTACCGCCGTGAAATGGGATACCGCCAAGAACATCCTCGTGACCTGGGTCCTTACCATTCCGGCTGCGGCCCTGGTTTCCGCCCTTGCCTATTACGGGATTTCTTTATTTGTGAAAGGAGCCTGACGACATGGATTTAAAAAAACTTTTTCGGGCCAAGCCCAACAACTTTTACGAGCTTCTTGGTAATCAGATCAAAAAGACCGTGGAAGGCGTGGATAGACTCAAGGAATACATGGAGACGGGTGACTCCGCCACGGCGGAGGAAGTGGATAAGAGGGAAAGGGAAGCCGACGAGCTGCGCCGCATCCTGATCGATGAACTCCTCAGGAGTTTTTCCACACCCATCGACCGGGAGGACATCTTCTGCCTGTCCCGGGCTATTGACGACATCATCGACTATGCCACCTCCACCGTGGATGAAATGATTCTCTTAAAAGTGGCTCCCGACGGACGCATGGCCGAGATGGCCGAAAAGCTGACCAAGGGTACCAGAGAAATCATGTCGGCCATCGAGCGAATAGAGCGGAATCCGCATATAGCCGGAGAGCACGCCGTCCGGGCCAAGCAGATCGAAAACGACGTGGAAAAAATTTACCGGAAAGCCATCGTGGAACTGTTTGATGGAAATGACTTCATCGCCATTCTAAAGAAACGGGAAATTTACCGCCACCTCAGCAACGCCGCCGACCGGTGTGACGAAGCCGCCAACATCATCGCCGACATCGTGGTTAAATCGGTCTGAGTCCCCCGGCAGGGCGCGGCCTCAGAAGCGGAATGTAAAGCGGAGGTTGAGTCCGATCCAGTTGTCGTTTTGCCAGGGAGCCCCGCCGCTCCTCGTAGAAACCCGGGCGAAGTAGGCCTCCGCCTCCAGGAAGCGGGCGGGGGACGCCGTAATTCCTGCATAGACGCGATTTTGGTTGAAATTACCGTTCTCTAAAAAAAACTCATCGCCCACGTATGGAACCAGCCCACTCCTCAATGGAAACTGAAATTTCAGGTAATTGCGGTAACGCCAGGCGGAATGTTTACCCGGCTGGCTGAAAGCCCGGTACTCAAGGCGGTTGCGATCCTCCAGGCGAACCCGGCCCATGAGTGCGGCCAAAGTGATGGCTGCGTGGGACCGATCTTCTTCGAACCAGCCGCCCCCCGACTTATAGACTGTTTTCCGGTAATTCAAGCTGTAGCTGAGCCAGGGAGTGCATTTACGGCTCAGGCCTGCTTCCAGGTATTGCTGGGTCAGTTCCTGTATGTTTTTCGACAGGAAGAAACCTTTCTCAATAGAGGCGGTGAGACCCTTTCCGACCTCGCAGCGAAGCATGTCCTTATTGTAGAACACCGTATCATCGGCCCGGGCGGCGGCCGCAGAAATAAAAAAGAACAGCTGAAGCACGAAACAAAAAAGGACTACTTGTCCCCTGATACTTCTTAGGAACAACCTCATAAATAGCCCCTTGTCTTTATTATATCTCCTCCTGGGTATTCTCCGGAAGCCAGCCCTTCATCTTTCCGAAGGCGCCTATCTCAAGCCAGTCTTTCTGGCGGGAGAGAATCTGAACCTTCGTGCCCTCATGAAGCACAAAGGCGGTGGAATAATCCGTCCCGGGGCCGTTGCGGACCTCGACGCTCCCGGCGGTGATGACGCCGGGGCGGACAGCCCGCTCGCTGTATATCCTGGCCCCAAGCCAAACCCCGGTAATAAGCAGGAAGACACCGAGGGCGGCGCTGCTCCATAACCATCCCTCGCTCCGCCTGGCGAGAAAGAGAAGGAGGACAATCATGAAGAGGAAGTAGAGACCCGAGGTGAGCAGGGCGAGCTCATTGAGGTTGAGAAAGGTGAAGAGCCTCTCCAGGAGGCCTCCTCCCTGCGGCGCCTCGTCCTTCAGGCGGGAGCGGGCCAGGAGGAGATTGTAGCGCACATCCCGATCCCTGGGGGAAAGGCGCAGGGCCCGCTCAAAGTTGAGGATGGCCTTCCCGAGCTTCCCTTCCTTGAAAGAGGCGCACCCAAGATTGTAGAAGAGGGCCGGGGACACGAAGCCCTCGTCGGACATCTTCCGGTAGAGAGCGGCCGCCTCCGGATACCTGGCCTGCCCGTAGAGTTGATTGGCCTGCCTGAAGAGCCCGGTCGGACCGGCCTCTCCCGCAAAAGCCTGAAGTCCGCTAGTCATTATGAAAATCGATAAAATTCCGAAAAGAAACCATCCGAGGCGGCTTCCGCCTCCTGATTTTCGGACTCTGACTTCCGGCTCCTGACTCCTGTATTCTGACTCCTGTATTCTGTATTCTCTTTTCATGTCCTGAGCTTCCCCTCCAGCTCGCCAAGAAGTTTCCCGGCCTCCCTGAGATGAGCCTTCATCTGCGCGGCGGGAGGATGTGACGCAGAGAAGCGGGCCTCGTCAGCCGTCTCCAGCAGGGCACAGAAGTTGCCGCCGGGAGCTCCTCTCTCATCCAGAATGCGGGCGATCTCCCTGGCGGGCAGGCCTGCGGTCACCCCGCCGAGCTTTCCGGAACAATAGTCTTTAAGCGCCTTGTTGAGCAAGGCGTAGAACTCCCCGACTTTACCGGCATGAATAAGGCTCCCCGCCTCACGCAGAGCCTTTCGCGCATCCGAAAGGGCTCTTCTCCGCTTAAAGTCAACAGGGTCCCTGTTGATGCGCTCCAATGCCCGCCGGCGTAATACCACAAAGAGAAGGGACGCCAGTGGAATACACTGGAGCAGGAGGAAGAGCGGATTTTTGCACAGGTCAACTTCCCCCTTCGTGAGACGCACGGGAGGATCCTTGATAAAGCGGATGTCCCGCGATAGAATCTGAACCGGCGCGGCTTTTCCGGGAGAAGTTCCCGGCGCCGCCGGGGAGGCCGAACTTATCCCGCTCCCGGGGGTCACCGATAGAGTGAGAGAGGAAGTGGTCAGCGTTTTATAGCTGCGGGAGGCCGGATCAAAGCAGGACCAGGTGAGGGGAGGAAGAGTCTTTTCCCCCTCTGCATCTGGTATAAGCATGGCCTGGAAAGTTTTGGAACCCTGGACCCTGTAGTCCTCCTTGGAAATTTTGCTGGATGAGGTCGGCTCGTACTTGCGGAACCCGGGAAAATCCGGGAATACCGGGGACTCTATCGTCTTGATGTTCCCTTCCCCCGATATGGTCACCGCGATCGTCACCGGCTGCCCTGCGGGAACGCTTTTCTTGTCGAGGCCGGCTTTCATGGTATAGGTTCCCACCGCCCCGGTAAATCCGGCGGGCTTGCCCGCGGGCAGTGGGAGTACCCGGATCTTGATTGGATCCGTGGAGAGAAGTACCTCGCGCGCCCTCCCGAAATAATTCCGGAAGGCGTCATCGCCGAAAAGATCGTCCTGGGCAAAATCCTCTATGCGGCAGCGGAGGCTGGCGCTGCCGATCGTGTATTCCCCCGGAGCCATCGGGAAAAGAGCCAGCCTCAGCTCCAAGACGTCATAGGGAGTTCCGTTTATCATTGTCTGGTAATTTTTCTGCGGAGGAAGATCCTCCGTCCAGAATCCCGTCGTCTCCGGAGGCTGATAGCCGGGCTGCGACACGGGATTGACCATCCGGTAGAAACGGAAAAAGAACGTTATTTGCTCGTTTACATACGCTTCTTTCTTATCCACCGCGCCCTCGACGAAAAGCCGCTTCCCATGCCGAAGGCCCGGGGGAGGCGGTGCCGGATTGCGGGTACTCTGCCCCCTGGTGACTTCAATGGCCAGGGGTTCGGTCTGATAGGTCTTCCCCTGGTATTCGAGGGATATCGCGGGTATGGTGAAAGAACCCGCCTTCCGCGGCGTCAATATGTATGTGTAGACGGTGGAACCCGAAAACTTTCCGTTAATTATGGAGACATTGGTGGATTGTCCGGCTCCCTGCGCGGAAAATCCCTCAAATTCCGGAAGGCTGGGCTCCTGCAGGTTCCCCATCGTCCCCGAAACTACAATGGAGAGAGTCGCCGTCTCGTCGAGGGAAATCGAGGTTTTATCCAGGCCGGCCGAAACGGCAATATCCCCCGCCCTGGCCGTACCGAAAACGGCCAGGAAAATGAACATAAGCACAAAAATACGGCATCTTGATTTCTTGTTCATAGCCCCAAAAATTGAATAGCCAGGCCGCAGATCAGGATCGCAAAACCGGCCGCGGCGTGAGAATAGCGCTCCAGACGCCCCATAGGCAGGAGCTTTACCCCGAGGACCGAGGGAAGAACCACGGCCAGCATGGTTCCGATCGTGGCCGCGCCGAAGATGGCCGTCACCCATACCACTCCCCAGAAACTGTGGCGGGCCGCCGGGTACATGAGAATAGGAATCAGCGGCTCGCACGGTCCGAATACGAAGATTGTAAAGAGAATCCACGGCGTCATGCCTGCCTTCTCCGCGTGGACGTGAACATGCGCTCCTGCATGCGAATGTCCGTGTTCGTGTGTCATCTCGTCCCCGTGCCGGTGAGGGTGGGTGTGGGGCCGGTTCCTGACGGCCCTTCGGATGCCCCAGACCATGTAAAGGAGCCCAAAGGCGATGAAGGCCCATCCCGCCAGGTTGCCGCGGAATCCTTCCAGAAACTCCAGGCGGGAGACGGCCAGACCGAAGGCTATTCCGACAAATCCAAGCAGCACGGAGCTTCCGATGTGCCCCAGCCCGCAGAGAAAAGTCACCAGGGTCGTCCTGGCCAGGGACCAGCGCCCGGCCCTGGCCATGGCGATGAAAGGGATATAGTGATCCGGCCCCAGCAACGTGTGCATAAAGCCGATGGAAGCGGCCGTGAAGCACAGGGCCGTCAGGCCGGAAGCTGCAAGTTCCGTTGTCATCCTCTCGTCCTCCCTTTATTTCAGAGCCTTGACTTTTTCCACGAAGGAGATTCCAACGCCCTTAAGCTCCGCCAGAACAGGCTCGTAGATCGCAGCGCTCGCCGGTATGTGTACCCCGACGGTCTTGATTCTTCCCTGAAGGATGAGTCTGGCGCCGATTGCGGCCGGGAGTCCCACCGTCCGGGCCATCGAGGTGTCCCCGTGCGGAATCCCGAAATCCACCAGGGTGGAAGTGATTTCCTCGGTGTGGTCGGGGAACTGCCCGACAAATTGGTGGTGCAGAACGACCATGTCCCGCTCCCCTTCGGCATATGCCATCTTCGCCAGCATCCGGTTGGCCAGGATGTCCAGTGGAGAAGATTTGACTGCCGGGATGGCCTCGCCGCCGAGAAGCCCCAGCCATTCCATGCGGTCGAGGATGGCGTCCTTTTCGTCCAGCCTTAGAAATTCGGCCAGGTTTGAGCGAAGGTTTCCCTCTTTTTTCCCGATCAGCCGTTCAAGTAAACCGGCGTAGGTGAGACCTTCCACTTCCATCTCCTTATCGCTGAGAAAGCCGAGCTCCACGATCTTTTTCAGAGTGTCGCACCACCCGGAGTAGCGCAAAGTTCCCCGAAACATCGTGCGGGCCTTTTCAATGCCGTAGAGCGAAAGGTACCCCAGGGAATCCCGGTTGGGGTAAGCCTCGAAATCCCCCGCCCCCTCGATGGGAAGCATCCAGTGATGTGAAAAGAGATCCTCACCGGGAATCTTTATCTCCCGGCCGTCTTCGATATAGCGGGCGCTGTTTCTTCCGGCCATCACGACGCCGCGCGGCGACCAGGAAAACTTGTAGCCGAAGGGGTTGGTATTGGCCTCGGGGGCCGGAAGCCCGCCGCAGTATGATTTGAAGGAAACAATCGTGCCGCCCGCCTTCTGGACGGAGTGGATGATTTTCATGGCCGACATGTGGTCAATGCCTGGATCCAGGCCGATCTCATTCAAGAAGAGGAGACCCGCCGCCTTCGCCTCGCCGTCGAGCGCGCGCATGGCGTCGCTCACGTAGGAGGTGGTCACCAGGTGCTTCCCGTGCGCAAGGCAGGACTTGGCTACCGTGACATGGCGCGTATAGGGCAGGAGGCTGATCGCCAGATCGTGTTGCGGAATCAGCTCCTCCAGGCGGTGAAGGTCTGAGACATCAAAAGCGATGGCCGTGCCGTTCGGCCGACCCTCTATAAGTTGTTCCGCCTTGCTCATGGTGCGGCTGGCCACGGTGACGTTGAAATCCGGCTGATCCAGAAGATAGCGGATCGGGGGTCTGGCCACCAGCCCCGCGCCGAGTACGAGAATTTTTTTCATGAGAGAATCCTCCTTGAATATAATGATTTTTTCAGGCCGAATGGGCCTTAAGATGGCTTGCCATGTATTGATAGTGGGGCGTCAGCTCTCCCCGGCAGAGAATCATGGCCCGTTTTATCTCCTGAGGAAGGGTGCTTTTTTCAAACTCCACCGTGAAATCCTCTGCTATTATCGCGGGAATGAAAGGGGCCAGAGCTCCGCTGAAGTAAACTGAGGAATCGCGGGGCAGCTCGCATGGCAGGTTGTCCACCGCCAGCACCACGACCCCCCGGCTCCCCAGGTCGTCGTTCATTTCCCCCCTGATGGGATCGTAGACGAAGACCGGATGGTCCGGCGTGGTTGCCTTCAGGGTGCATTCGATGGAGCCCTCCACGTCGCAACTTATGTCGCTGATGAGGCGCAGGCGGGGAGAAGGCTTTTCTTCAAAGAGCTTCCGCAAATGGTTCCTGGTGATGAGCCGGGGATACTTCTGCTCCCAGTAAATCCCGTTAATCACCGCCGTCAGATGCTCCAGATAATTATGAAAGACCGAACGATAACCTTTAGGATGAGCATAGTAATCCTCAAGACTAAAATCGGCCTCCCCGCTGTTGGAAACAACCATGTCGGCCTCCCTGAAGACCGCCTTGTAAATGAGATGCCGCTCCCCGGAGTTTTCCAGGACGGCTAAATCCTTCGGGCTGACTTCCCGGAAAGGCAGGAGATCAAAGATCTCCTGTGCTCCCCGCGAGACATTGCCATAGCCGGTAAAAGCGATGGAAAGGGGCTTAAGGCTCTCGTGGAGCCCATCGCGCCGAATTGCTTCCCCGGCGGCCGAAACGGCATCCCTGGCCTCGTCGAGATCCCGGTAGTGGTAGGCCTGCTTAATCATGGTAAATGGATTGGGAACTCCCTCCCATTCAAGGCGCTGACCCAGGGCCCACAGGGTGTCGATCATGCCCGCCAAACCGGCGTGGCGTCCGAAAAAAACGAGGCGCCTCCCGGCCTCATCCGTGATTTTCTCATAGTCAATGAGCGTGCATCCCAGCTCCATCAGTCTCCGAAGCATGGGCATGTTGCAGGCCTGACCCTTGACCGTGTGGGAAAAAAAGACGTAGGTTTTTTGAGCCTCCAGGAGCTGCGACGGGATCTCCTTGACCCCAAAGATGACGGAGGCCCGGGCAAGATTTTTATCCAGCACGGCCCCGGCGTCCCGGTATGCCTCGTCCGAAAAAACCCTGATCGCGGAAGGCTGGACAATCACATCAGTGCCGTGTTCCGCAAGGATGGCCCGAACGAGCTCCGGGATGATGGAAACCCGGCGCTCCCATTGATTTTTGTCCTCTCTTCGTATCCCGATAATATTTTTATTCATGCTGAAAATATTCAATATAAATGCCCCTATCCCTCTTTGAGTTTCCTTTTTCACATAACAACGCACCCGCCTCCTCATCCGGAGATGTTTCACGTGAAACATTTCATTTATAAAGGACCCTTCAAAACTTCTTCCCGTCACCCGGGAAAGGAAATTAACATCCTGATGCGAAATTATGAGGGCAATATTTCATTTCAGACCAAGAAAGAGGCTTAAATGAGAAAATCAATATTCATCGTCGCCATGGCGCTTCTGTTTCTCTTTTTTCCTGAACTGGCCGCTGGGTCGGCAAACCCCTTCTTCGACCCTTCGGCCCCGCCCGGGCTCCCATCCCAGCTTCCTCCGCCGATCCCCCTGACCCCGCCTGCCCAGCCTCCTCCGGATGATGGGACCCAGTCGGTAAGCATCAATTATGACCTTCCAGCCGGTTGGAGCGTCATCTCCTTCCCCCTGGCCCACCTCGATTCCGCTTCCGGTTTCACGCACATGCTGCTCTATTACGCCGCCGGAAATTACTACCCGGTCGATCCGGTGCATTCTCCCGCCACCCTCAACCCGCGCCTGGCCTACCTGGCCTATTCCAAGACTCCGGTGAAGGCCCAGGTATCAGGACTTCCCAACGTCAGGGAAGTCCGTTCCATCCCACTTTCTCCCGGATGGAACCTCATCGGCTGTCCCTTTCCCCAGAAGCTCTACTGGCACCGCATAACATTCTCCTGCGAACAGTCTACACGCGTTCTGGAAACGGCCGCCGGCCTCTCTCCCAGCCCTTCCGGCAAATACTGGCTTTCTTCTTCCGCGTTCGACGGCGACGGCAAAATTTCCATTCGGAACCTGATGGCCCCGTCAGCCTCACTCGACCCCCTGCGCGGCCTGTGGGTCTTTGCCTGGAACCCGCTCCTCATCAACCTGAACCTCCTGGTCCCTCCGAACCCGCCGCAAATCAGTACACTAAAGCCTAAAAGCGTCTCCGCCGGCGACGCCATCGAGATCAACGGCAGCGGATTCAGCTCCTTCCAGGGCTGGATCGCTCTCGGAGGCATACCAATCCCCCGCGATAACGTCCTCAGTTGGAGCGATCGGCGGATCCAGGTACGCATTCCCTCCACGGCGCAGCCGGGAGACATCATCGTCCTGGTGGAGAGCTTCCCCAGTAACCCCGTACCCCTGGCCGTCACTACGGCATCCCATTCTTACGCTAGCGGGACCCTGATCGGAAAGGTACAGAATAATTCCGGGGATCCCCTGAAAGGGGCCCAGGTACTGCTGGACAGCGGACAATCCGTCATCTCTCTAAATGACGGCACATACGTCATAACGGGGATTTCCCCCGGCCCCCACCTGCTCTCGACGACCCTCCTGGGCTACCGGGAGGCCACCGGACAGGTGGTCATCGAACCAAGCAGTTCCAAATCCATTCTTATCAGCCTCTCTCCGCTTTTTGCCGCCGCCGGCCCGGTCGCGAATATGCCGTCGCCCGGCGGAACCAAAAGTGTTTCCAGCTCCACAAAATCTCCGGAGGAAGCCCGGCCAGAAACGGGATCGCTCCACATAATCGGCGACTCGTACGATGACGGCTATCACCGCTGGTGGGTAAAGAGAATCGAAGTTTTTGCACTGGGCGATTACGGCCTTCGCTGGGAAAAATCATGGGATTCAGACCTGGGAGACACCTGGTACGAATTGCTCTGCGACGGCGCAGTCGTGGGAAAGACCTACCGTATCAAGATTGAGTGGAAACGCGACGGAACGGGATCGCCCCTGGTCAATACCTGGGACCGCACCATGCGCCACGGAGACCAGACGGAGACATTCGATTCGCCGTTCTAGTTTCAATCCTCTCACGGCCGGGCCGGGAGAAATGTTGCCGCTTCAACCGCCGCGTCAATGGTCCGGCCTGTCTTCGTGCTCAGGAGGTCTTTTGTTTTTCTCCTGCAACATCTCGTCGATGGTGATGAACTCAAAACCTCTGTCCTGAAGGTAATCCAGGATCTTCGGGAGCGCATCGATCGTCTGCGGCACCCCGTCGTGAATCAGGATGATGCCGCCGTTGCTTATTTTCTCGAAGATGTAACTTTCGATTTTTTTAGTACCGGGACTGGCGTAATCGCCCGGGTCATCTGTCCACAGTATCGTGTCATAGCCCAGGGCCTCCGCGACTTCCAGGACCCGGTCGTTGTAATCCCCGCCGGGAGGGCGAAAAAAGCGCGGAGCTTTCCCGGTAATCGCCTTCAGAACCTCTCCGCAGGCCTTTATTTCAGTGGCTACCATTTCCGGCGGAACCCTGGTCAGCTTGACATGGTTATAGGTGTGATTGGCAATGCAATGACCGGCCGCGACTTCAGCCCTGACCAGATCCGGGTGAGCCTCAGCCACCTCTCCCACGAGAAAAAAAGTCGCCTTCACGTGATAATGCTCCAGAATTTTAAGAAGCGTCGGCGTATACTGAGGATGCGGCCCGTCGTCAAACGTGAGGGCCAGATGCTTAATTGCGGGGTTTCCGCGCAGAATCACATGCCACTTCAAACCCCTCTTTAGATCGGCTTCATTTTGATTCATAATTTGAAGAGCGCTATGGTAGACATCCTCCTTCGCCGACTTCCAGTACGATTCATGCATCTCCCCGACGCGGCAGCCTGCAAGCCCGAACGCCAGGAAAGCCGAGCATAACAAAAGCGGAATGCTCCGCTTGAATATCCTTGCGCAAAACCTCAGCCGGTACATGAACTTTTTTGACCTCCTACACGCGCAAAAAAATCTTTTTCCGGTAGAACGCCAGGAAGACAAGCCACCAGAAAACGATGTAAAAAACTGTGTACATCCAACCGCCCTCCAGGCGGCCCCATCGCTGGAAACAGAAATCCATGGAAGCCTGCTGAAGAGAGACGATGGAGCCATCAGGCATTTTCCAGGTCCAGAGCTGGAAAATGTAAACCTTGACCATGATCGGGAGGACATAGGCGAGAATCGCGTTGGTCCCGGGCACTACCAGTGGAAAGGCCCACCACCGCCACCCCGTCACATCTATCAGCAGGTAAAAAGTGCTATGACGATCGTCCCCAGGCCGGCCGCCAGAAGAATGTAGGAGGGTGTGAAGACCGTTTTACTGAAGCCCGGGCTGCGGGCAATGCTGGAATCGAGGAGGCAGCCGAGCAGGACCAGGTTTACCATTCTCCCCAGCGCCTTTAAATTATACTTGTAACGCGGCAACCCCCGTTTTTCAGCTGAAGCGGCGGAATAGGGGATTGCGACCCCCACAATCAGAAGAAACCACGGGAAAACCATGTCGGCAAAGGTTACGCCATGGTTCCATGGTGCGTGAGCCAAGTGCCTTGGAGTAAACGTGTCCAGTGCAACATTGTTGACAAGGAGCATCCCCAGGATGACCAGACCCCGGAAAGCATCAAGGGACATCAGTCTGTCCGAAAGAGAATGCGGCGTCGCGATGGTTTACAGGAATATCCGGGGTGAGTACACAAAGAAGGGCCACGCCGTGGCCCTTCTTAAGCTTCCCGATGGCCGAGATATTATTGTCGATGCGTCCGACCCGGAGCCGTTTGCCCGGCATAAAGGCCTATTTGTGCGGGAAAAAGATTACATGTATATGGAGCCCCTCTATGCGAAAGATTCGGACGCCATCATCGCCTACAGAGCGGCTTCAGGCCGGTCGAACATCGGGACTTCCCGCGTCAGGACCCTTGATTTCGCCTTCATCAACTCGCAGTTCTGGTATTATCGCGGGGAACGGGTGCCCGGCGGACTTATTTCAGGAACTAAATCAAAGCAGGGCCTGAGAGCCTCGGAAATTGCGTTACAAACGAGCGTGCGGCTTAACCCCGGAAATCCCCTGGCCATGTTCATGCTCGGGCGCGTCCTGCTGGCTGAAGGAAATACGAAGCAGGCCAAGAGCTGTTTTGGCAAAGCCATAATGCTCTATTCGCGCTACGGATGGATACCCGAAGGACCGAAACAATTCTACAGCAGTACTAAATAGCGCCCCGCCATCCTGCCCGGTGGCCCTCTCCCGGCCTGCTCCATTTTCCATCGCCGGTGATTATGCTGATGTTTCACGTGAAACATTTATTCCCGCCTCAGTGAGTGTTATTACCAAGCGAAAATGTCATAGGCTAATTCCCCAGGGAAAATGTCACCCCCCCCCGTAGGACACCTTTTGGTTTATGATAATACCAGGAGGTGGATATGAGACGTGAAGGATGGTGACATTTTC
>Ga0209749_1000705_pt1 | contig 40101 bp, 32 predicted proteins | sample EPASupsiteSAE347_FD_187267 | JGI IMG/M metagenome (GOLD analysis project Ga0209749, IMG submission 187267) | Bioremediated contaminated groundwater from EPA Superfund site, New Mexico - Sample SAE3-47 (SPAdes) (version 2) | ecosystem: Environmental > Aquatic > Deep subsurface > Groundwater >...
CAACATCGCCTTAATCAATCTGGAGTAATGTCGTGAAAAGAACAAGCCCACTATCACGATAAATATAATCATGAAAATATTCAAAATGATTAATATTTTTAAAAAGTTGCTAATAGTTGCCGCATTAACATTGTATCCGTCGCTCAATTTTCTGCTCAAGGACGAGATATCTTCCAAGGTCTTGTCATGAACATCATCAAAAATATTCAAATTTTCTTCTATCTTATTATCGCGTTGGTGGTAAGAGACCAATAATTTATCATTCGCCTCTTTTAAGCGCGCAGTTTTTTGCTCAATATCTTGTACTAATACGACAATATCTCCATCAAGTTTGGGAATATTTTTAATGTTATTCAAGCTACCGGCAATATCGTCGATAATTGCCAAAAATAGTTCATTTCCTCTTTCATAATTTCCTTCCTGCTCATTCATTGCACTGCTTGAAGATGTTGATGAATTATTCAATGATGCCAAATAGCCAATCTGATACAAATGGCTAACTTCTTTTATTTGCGCGACTTTTATACCGAGATCTTCGACATAAGAATTTGAATATATGATATTATCGATGGTAGATTCGACGCTATCCTTGGCTGCAACTAAAACAATCAAAAAAATACCACCCATCAGAGCGGTAAACACAAAAACAATAAAAAATCCAAAGCTAATTTTTTGGATAACAGTTTGTTTTTTCTCCTTGATTAATGACATAAAAACATTATAACACAAAAATCATTTTGGACAAAATTTTTTTGATTGTTAAATAAATTTCAAAGACTAAAATTGACAAAAAAAAAGACGGCGTAGATTTTTTCTGCCGCCACCTCTTGATATATAATGAAAATTATAAAATCGTCAACAAAACAAAAATCACGATTAATGTTGCAAACTCAATCATGAGTATTTTGAAAATTGTTATTCCGATTTTATCAGTATCGATTATCATATTTTATAATCCGGCTATTTTTTTATTAGCCAAATCTATTACATCATCTAAATTCCACTCTGTTTTAACCAAAAATAAAACGTTATTCTCAGTGGCGTCAATAACGCTCTCATGATCATTCAGGTTTGTCAAAATAATCATCGGCACCTTATTCCCCCAAGTCTGCTCAGCCCTGATTTTCTTCATCACTGTTATGCCATCAAATTTCGGCATCAAGATGTCAAGCATTACCAAATCCGGTTTCTTAAGCATCGCGATATCATAAGCCTCTTCTCCGTCAGCCGCACGCAAAACTCCGAAACCGGATTTTTTAAATTTATTTGACAAAGCCTCCAGCATGGCAACCTCATCTTCTGCAATTAACACTATTTTTTTTTCTTGCATAAATTTACTGTTTCTTAATTAAGGGGTAATAAAATTCTAACTTTTCTCTATGGCTACTCGATACGTTCCAGTTTTTTAGTTCCCGACTTTCTCTTCATTCCCTTTGACGGAATCGTAATGAAAAAGGTCGTTCCCAGACCGCTTTTCATCATGTTTTTCCAGGCTTTCTTGCCGCCGTCCTCGACGAAAAACTCCATACTAGGCGACTCAAACCAAATCTTGCCACCCGATTTTTCTATCACCGCCTTGGCTACATACAAACCAAGCCCATTGCCGCCAGCAACCATTTTCTTGGCATCGGCCGCACGGAACATTTTGGAAAACATCTTTGATCTCAGCTCGCGCGACACGCCCACGCCTGTGTCGGATATTTTTATCAAAATATTAGCATCTGTTTTTTTGATCGTAAAACGAACTCTACCTCCCTCCGGAGTGTATTTCACTGCATTAGACAAAATATTTTCAAAAACAATCAGGATTAAACGCGGATCAAGATTCAATGGAGACATTTTTTCAAAATTCTTCTCAAAAATAATTTTCTTGATCTTTATAATGCTCTCATATTTCTTGACAGCTTCATTGGCTTTTTTAACAATATCAGTCGGTTCTGGCTCAATAGAAAATGTCCCCAAGTCTATGCGCGAAACATCTAATAAGGCGTTAACCAAATCAATCATGCGCTGGTTAGTATTGTAAATTTCGCTTAAATACTTCTTTTGCTCAGCATTAATATCACCAGCATCACCACATAAAATATAATCCGTATACCATTTCACGATTGACAGTGGCGTTCGAAGTTGGTGCGAAGCCAGAGACACGAAATCAGCCTTTGCCTGCGCCAATTCACGATTTACCGAGGTATCCATTACTGCTCCTGATTTCAAGCGATTCATTAAATCATTCAAAGAGTTCGCGATTTGATTAAGATCGCCATTTTTTTCAATTTTAATCTTTTTGTTTAAATTTCCAGCCGCCATTTCGCCAACAACCAAAGCCATATGTCGAATTTTATCATTCAAGCCTTTCACGACGAAATAAATAAAGCCAAAAGTTAATAAAGCAAAAAATATAATGGCTATTAATATTATTTGATCGCAATCATTCCAAAAAACAAAAACCAGTAATGCCATGATAACAAATAATAATACAGCGACAAGTATTTTCTTTAATATATTCACAAAATTCTTAATTTATTTTTATACCATTATTATACAGGATATCGTATTTTTGGCAAAACTTATTTACAACAATTCTCTGATTTTTTCAATAAATATTTGCTTGCCATATTTTCGCGCCTGCTCCTCGCACTGCATTCGTCGTGCCAAGCACCACTCTGCGCTCATTTTTTGCACCGCCTCGGCTACGTTGTCTGGATTCGGATTCGAACGAATCAAAATTCCAGTCTCGCCATCATCAATCGTTTCAAGCAATCCCCCCTCGGCAACACCCAAGACGGGTTTGCCGGCCGCATTCGCTTCGAGTTGTGTCATGCCCGCATCTTCATCCATGGGAATATAAATCGCAGCGCGACAAGAGCCGACCAGCTCGCGCAATTTCTCATCTGGCACATAGCCCAGCATTTCGATATTGGCGCAACCTTCGGCCAATTTTTGCACTCGTTCAAAACAAGGACCACTGGAAGCAACGATTAATTTCTGCTCCGGCATTTTCTTGAACGCTTCAACGATTACATCAATTCGTTTCGCTTCATCCACTCGTCCCCAAGACAGGAAATAATCATCTTGGCGAATCCACTGAAATTTATCCGTCGCAATCGGCGGCCAGATAATCGCGTCCGCTTTGAGATCGGCGTAACGCAAGAGACGATTGGCGATATTTTGCGAGTTGGCAATATTCACATCAAAGCGCCGCACCGCACTCTCATACAACAAACGCCACATATAAACAAAAATTGAAAACAAGGGTCGTAAGAAAAAAGGATAAGTCGCCCGACTGAATTTATACAAATCATAAATCCGTCGTGGTGGCGTATGCGTATAAACAATCTTGCGCGTGTTCTTGCCGCTATAAAAAGCGACAGCCTCCGTCGCCGTCTGCCCGGACGCAATCAAGATGTCATAAGCACGTAAACGCTTGCGCGCTCTCCAAAAAATTAAGCGTGTATGCAAGAAGCGAACGATGCGTACGTTTAAGACGCCTTTTGACAAAACAATAAAGTGCTCACCCAAACGCTCACGATAATCAGCATAAACGCCATCAGTTGCGTAAGCGGTAATGAAATCCGCCCCCAATTCCTCCGCCATAATCAAAGCCGTCCGCTCGCCACCACCGGGCCAGCTAAGATGATCGTGAATGACGGCTATTTTTTTGTTTTTTGTATTCATAATTAAGTTTTATTTCTAATGAAAACCATGAGCATAATCACCAAACTTTATGCCGTACACATGCGCCCAAATATCAATGTCAATCCATTTGCCACCGATTCTGACTTGCGCATACTGATGCGGTGAGACATACCAGATCAAGGTCCATCTTGTTTTAATATCTTCCTTCTTAAAAAAACCACTCTCAATTAATATGCTTTTTAATATTCGATTAATATTATTGCAATGCATAAATCCTGCCTTACCCCAAAGCACATCAACATCATGTTCAAAAAAGTCCATTATTCTGGTTATCGTTTTGATGCGATTGCCATGATATTTTAAAATTAATACATCATAAGCCTTTCGCAAACACTCTTCTTGGCTTTGTGACTTTTTCAATTCATTAATAACGTCTTGCATAATTTTTTTAAATTTATGATCGTAATGTCTCTCGAAACTTCTTCCCCATCACCTCCAATGAATATTTTTCTTCGACTAATTTTCTAGCCTTGCCTCCCATAATCTGACTAAGGATTTCATCCTGTGAAAAAAGCGCGATTTTCTTGCGCAAATCTTCGACATCGCCAGGCTCAACGAAGAAACCTTGTTCGCCATTCACAAACACGCTGCGCACGCCGGGCAGATTCGAAGCGATTACCGGATTCCCTGACGCCATCGCTTCGATCAAAACGATTCCGAATGCCTCGTGGCTATTAATCGATGACAAGACAAATAAATTGACCGTCTTATAAATATTTACCAGATCCTCATCACTCAAACGTCCGCGAAATACCACTTTGTCGCCGATATTCAAAGCCTTCGCCAGTAATTCATATTCTGTACGCATATCGCCGTCGCCAACGATATTCAAACGCCAATTATCAATGCCGCGCTCACGCAAACGACCAACGGCGTGCAACAAAATATCGACACCTTTGAAATAATGCGCGCGATCCAAGGCTGATACCAATAAAATATCCAAAACAAAATTCAAACCCTCAGCCTGATCTTGCTCAGTCTTTTTCAAACACTTTACGCACTGAAATTTCTTAATATCGACACCGAACGGAATCTCAACGAATTGCTCTTTGTGTTTTGCATAATAACCCCTAATCGCTCCATGCTCGGCATAATCAAGACTCGAGACCATGATTTTTTCCGCCTGCTCGAAAAGAGCGGTCTTGATCAAACGCGCCGGTATGCTCAAAAATTTCGCCAAGCCCACGAGCTCGCCCGTGTCCATATGATAATAAATAAATAATTTTATTTTCTTGCCATAGAGCAATTTCGCCAGCCACACCACCTCAGCCGCGCCAAAAAATGGATAATGCAAAACCACCGCATCATAACCGCGCAATTTCCAAAGTAGCTGCGGCAAAAATCCCGCCAAACCGAAACGCAACCACGGCTTCAAACGAATAACATTCACGCCATTCATCATTTCCTCCGCCTCATGACCGAAATCAAGCGTCATAACCGTCGCCTCATCACCGGCAGCAACCAATTGCTCTCCGAAACGAGCGACCGAATTGCTCATGCCACTTTTGTAAGGTGGGTAAACACAATTAATCTGTACAATCTTCATGTTGTTTTATATAATTTAATTTATAATTTTAGTTTTGTGCGAAAAATCAGTTCCTAATTTTGAATTTCCAATTTTGAATTTTGAGTGAACGTTTGAATTTATAAATGTTTTAAAATTCAATCATTAAAAATTGATTCAAAATTCAAAATTAAAAATTCAAAATTACAACGCCTCTTTCCTCCCTAAATAAAATTTCCTCTCCTCTTCACCAAACCTCTCAATCGCATACCGAAGCATCGTCCGTGGCATTGTGCGGTAGTATTTTTTCAAAAAAATCTCCTCCACCATCCTATCCCGCTTCCCCACTTCCCGCAACATCCACCCGACCGCTTTTTGGATCAGGTCATGCTTATCATTTACCAATATCTCCGCTATCTTAAGTATATCATAAAAATCATTATTACGTATAAAAGCGAAAGTGGACACCACGGCTATCCGTTTTTTCCATAAATCAGCCGATTTTGCCAAGTCATACAAAACGCCCCTATCTTTATCAATCAAATACTGTCCAACAATATGATGACAAGTCACATCCACCAAATCCCAATTATTGATCCATTTCGTATTAGCCAAATAAGCCTTGAATATCTTTTCCTTGTCCGCCATAGCCTTAGCGGAGGAGGATTGTTTATATTTCTCCACCAAAATCAACAAAGCCGCCAGGCGCTCTTCGTGAATTTGGCTCTGCAAAAATTCCAAAACTTCTTCAAGTGGCAAATCGCGATACATCTTCACGACCCCGCGCAACACCGGCACCCTGATTCCCAAAAAAATATCCCCCTCGCCATAATCACCCGGCCCGGTCTTGAAAAAACCCTGCAAAACCGCCACCCGATGCGGATCAGCCAAAAGCCGTAATTCTTTTTTCAAATCTTCTATATTGCTCATAAATACTCCCTCGCCCCGCGGCCTGTCCGCCTTTGGAGGAGAGAGGTTCGCCAGCCGGCGAAGGGGTGAGGGGAAAATTATAATAGATAAATTGTGTCGGGCTGCCGAGAATCGAACCCGGGCTACATGACCCCCAGCCACGCGTACTACCATTATACTACAACCCGTTACAAAAATCCCTTTAAAATCTCCTATTACTAATTTCAGTATAAATGTAATTAAAATCAGTCACAGACTATCTTAACGCAATTTTTGTAATGGGTTACAGCCCGTGAAAAATCAATCAATAAACCTTGCAAATTCACATGATTTTTGCTAATATATAATCATCAATGTGATTATTACCACAATACCAAAATTTCGTGTTTTAGACAATATTTAACATTAAATACGAAGCGGGGTTAGCATATAAAAGAGTTGGACAAAATACATGTTTTCCCTTTGTACTTTGCCCAACCCTTAAAAAGTATTCAATTTTGTTTTTTAATTTATTAAATGAGGGAATAAAATATTTTCCCGGCGTCACTACGAAAACGCTAAAATTAATATATGAGTCTAGGCACATCAACACCATCTCTTGCAAATGAGTCAATTATTAACGGCATACTAGGCAGTACTTTCCTAGTGTCGGCGGCGCTAATCTTTTTGGCTGTCATTATTTTCTTCATTATTTTTCGCAAACCAATTTCTGGGTTTATAGACAGAATCGTTTTTTTAAAATGGAAGTCGAAGAATAATGAACTTCAAGCAGGTGTCGATCATGCTCACAAATACGAAGATGATGATAAAGAGAAAAAAAAGGAAGAACAAATGCAAGAAATTGAAGACGTGGTCGACAAAAAAAATGAAAAAGTTGAAGACCCTAAGACAATTGACGATTGGAGACTTGATATGATAATTGCTGCTATTGATAAAAAACGTGAACTTGTCGAATCATCCTTCCAAGAATTGATGAAATTAAACCAAGATTACTTGTCTCGAAAAAGTGACGATGTTTTACGCTTAAGGCTATTGCACACTCTAGGTGATACAGGTGCAATTATCAAATTGAGAGAATTTTTAGATGACTCTGATATAAACTTTGAAGTCAATACAGCTCTTGGTTATTGCTATTCATTCTCAAACGACTTAAATAACGCTAGTTTATTTTTTTCTAAGGCACTTTATATAGCAAGCACAGAAAATGACAAAACTTCCGCAGCAACTCAATACTCTGAAGCGTTGTATGCAAATAACAAGACGGCTCAAGCCTTGGACATCTTAGTAAGTACTTTATTTGAAGTTAGTAGCATTGCATCCAAAGTTAAGATATATGAGAGCATGGCTGACATATATGAGAAGGAGAAAGACTATGAAAATAGAGCTTTAATAATTGATAAGGCTATCGAATTAATGCCTAATGACGAAGCGCTTATTTTTAAAGCGGGGTATTCATACGCCGAGAGCAACTATAATGAATTATCATTATTGCATTATAAAAATGCCAAATTAATCAACCCTGACAATGAGGCTGTTCAAAACAACCTTGGGGTTCAGTATGATGATTTAAATATGCCGATTAAGTCGATAGAGAGCTATCGAAAAGCTGATTCACTCGGAAACACCCTAGCCAGCGCAAACATGGCCTACCGCCTTATGAAGGCGGGCTTTATTTCTGAGGCAAGCAAGATATTAAACACAGCCAAGGACAAAGAAGATGTTCATCCAAATGTTAACTCCGCTTTGGCTGAAATTTCTAAGAAAAAAGAAAATGAAGACAAGATTGAAGTTGAAAAAATAAAAATAGCAACAAGGCTAAGAGAGTTCTTTTCCAAATACACAGACGCAAAATTGTTTAAAAGTGAAACATTGAAAAATGCAGGCGGAATATGGCAATTAGCTGACGGAACAATGTACGAACTAAAAATCAATGACAATATATTAACAGCATACTGGAAAAACAAACGATGGGGTTATGAATATAATTTTAAATTTGAAGGTGCTGTTATAAACAACAGTTGCACTTTAGAGATTTACGAAGAAGAATACAACTCAAAACTTGCGAAAAATGAATATAAAAAAACAAAAGACAAGGGTTTTTTGTTTTACTCACCTACTGGTGATAATATTCAATTTATAAAAATAAGCGAAAATCACTCTTGGAGGGAGATATTTAGTTTGTCAAGGATTGAAGGGGTGAAAGCCTAAAGGAATTTTAAGCAAATAGCATTCACCCCTACCTCTACCCTTTCCCTAAAACAAATAAACAAAATTGCATTCTTTTTAAGAGCAATCCGCCTACAACGGATTAAAGGAAGGCATGTACATCCCATAACAACGAGTATCCAGTTACGGCTTTTATACAAAAGCCTCCACCCAAATTTTTCTTTCGCTCCGCTCCAGCGAACTTCTAATACTCATAACGTTAATCTCTAATTATAAATATGAAAAACATTTCAAAAAGAACATTAATATGGACCATCATCGCAATACTCATTTTGATGATACCTTTAGCGATGCAATTCACCGGTGAAGTCGACTGGAACGAGTCCATCGCTTATAGCATCATTTTATTGATTATCGGCGGTGCATACGAAATGGTAATCGCATTGAAAAAACGCAACAAGGCATATCGCAGGGCTTTTTATACCGGACTTGCGGGAGCGCTCCTTCTCGGCTGGGCAAATGGGGCGGTTGGTATTATCGGAAGCGAGAATAACCCTGCCAATCTGATGTACGGTGCAGTGTTCGCTGTCGGACTTATCGGCGCCCTCATCTCACGCTTCAGGCCGCGCGGAATGGCGCGTACATTGTTTGCGGTGGCGCTTGTTCAGGTGCTGATTCCGGTATTTGCGCTTCTTGTCTGGCCCGCCAAAGCCTCCTGGGGCGATGCGGGTGTTATCGGCGTCTTCGTTATCAATTTCATTTTCGCATCGATATTCGTCGTTTCGGCATTGCTATTTCGACGCGCATCTGTCAGTTAGAAAAAGTCACTTATTTATATAGGTTTAATAATTAAACATCAAATCCATGAAAAAAATAAGGACAACACTCAACAGTAAATTCGGGCAAACAAAAAACAATCCTTGAAATGGGATTGTTTTTTGTTTTGATTAACTGCTTAATTCTTTCACCAAAAACTCCCGCAATTCTCTGAATGCCTGCCCGCGATGACTGAGGTTATTTTTCTCTTCATTCCCCATTTCCGCGCAAGTCAGCGTGTGTCCTTCGGGGATAAAAATCGAGTCATATGGTAAATTCGGCAGTGACTCGCCTCTTTTTTCCATTGTTATATCACCATGCATCTTGCCGTCAAAGACAAATTCGCGGCCATCGGGGAAAACCAAGGCTGCGGCGGTTTCGAACCAGGCTTGTCTCTGACCATCGGGAACATCGGCCAGCTTGTCCAGGGCAAACTGCGCCTTGTCGCTGTCGCCAGCCCAACGCGCTGAAAAAATGCCCGGCTCGCCATCCAAAGCCTTGATACAAACTCCGGAATCATCAGCCACTGCCGCCTCGCCGGTTTGGCTCACCACGAAACGCGCCTTCTTCAAAGCATTCTCGGTAAAAGTCGCGCCGTCTTCGACTACGTCCTCAAAAACACCCGCCTCTTCGGCGCCGATGACTTCGAAGTCGTGAAGGATTCTTTTCATTTCAATTAATTTGCCTTTGTTGTGAGTGGCGAATATTATTTTCATATTTTATTAATTATCAATTTAAAAAATTCTCTTAAAATAACCATGGGGGTTTGGGGGTGTGAACTAAGCTCCAGTCTTAAAATAACAAAACCTTTTCTTGTGATAGTGCGTTGAACACCCCCAAGACTTTTGGTTACTTTTGGTCTCAAAAGTGACACAAGCGAGAGCGCGTCGCTTCAAATACCAACAACTTGCAATAATACACAACAAAAAATCATTATAAACAAACTCCTAAAACAATCCCCAAATCTTCCGTCGCAGAATCAAGACGCTTTCCATGTGCGGTGTTTGCGGATAGAGATCAAATAGGTGCCAGGCTTTCACTTTATACTTCTGTTTTAGCAGGCGCATATCCTTAGCCTGTGTCAAAGGATTGCAGGATATGTATATGAATTGCTTCAGATTCGATTTCAAAATCGCCTTGATCACTTTCGGATGCAAACCGCTGCGAGGCGGATCGACGACTAAGGTTTTTGCCAACGAAAAGATGCCGTTCAAATCCTGTTTTTCCGAAGCGCCGGAATGTAAAGTGATATTTTGTAAATCATTGATTGCAATATTTTCCTGTGCAATCTTGACCGCCTCGTCATCTAGTTCCACGCTGATAATATTATTGAATTGCTGCGCCAGAGCAAAACCAATCGTGCCCACGCCGGCGTAGAGATCGATCAGGTCGCCACCCTTCTTGATATTGCCTTTGACGAAATCAAGCAGCTCGCCGAAAAGCGGCGGATTGATCTGGAAGAAATTGCTATGTCGAAAGCGCAAGCGCAAATCGCCGATTCGCTCCTCCAAATAATCACGGCCTTGTTGATGCAAAACTTTGGTAATCACTGTCGCTGGCGATTGTGGATTAGAATAAATTATCTGCCAACCGACTACGTCAGCCAGTTGCAAATCAAAAACAGTAAAAGCCTCATCTTTAACATATAAAATCGCCAAGCATTTATCCTCTGCCTGACTATAACGCAAGACTAAATTTTTTAAAGTCTCAATACCGACTTGGCGCTCATTCAAAATCCCGACTACCGCACTCGCCACTTCATTTATTTTCTCACTGGCCAAAACGCATTCATCTAACTCATAACAATCATAACGGCGGCCGCGCACATGAAAAGCCAAGCCAAGATTATCACTCTCTTTCTTCACAAAACTGAACTCCATCTTATTACGATAATGCCACTCTTCTTTCGAACCGACAATTTTTACATCTTCATCGGGCAAAAAATTAGCCTCATTGCTGAATAATTTTTTCGCTATCTCAATCTTATGTTCCAATTGCTTCTGGTAATTAATAATCTGCCACGGACTGCACGATAAATAATGGTCCTCTTTTTCCTTTTGCCTGTCCTCTGACGATTCCAAAATTCTCAACACCTGCGCTTTCGCCTTGCCCCGGCTCACCTTAATCGGTCGCACCAAGACTCGTTCGCCTACCATTACTCCGAACACAAAAATAGAACGATTTTTGTATCGCCCTACTCCCTCACCGGTGTGATGCATCCTTTCGATGACAACTTCGAATTCTTTATCAAGTTTACTCATATTTCTTTGTCACGCCGTAGCCCTAGCGTAGGCGGATTTCTTTGCTTAATTTACAAACTTTCTCTTCCTTCGCCACGCCGTAGCTTTGGCGTAGGCGGGTACTAATTTGACGATACGCCACCTCATCGCCATATTTCAAAAAATGTTTGTGATGCGCCGGTTCGATATAGCCATTGCCCACCTCATGTTTGATTCCACACCAATAAGCCTCGGTGTCGCCGGCAATTCGCGCCGCATAAGCCAACAGTCCATTGGCATATCCGCAATAAACGCAATTTAATTTCGCGACTGGTCCTAAATAAGACAGCTTGTGCCGATCGATTCTGATATATTTCTCTCGTTCTACTAATGGCAGGCCATATAAACGAAAACCGATATTATGATAAATTTCTAGGAAAAAATCCAAAATTATCAATGGTGCGATCATCGGATAAATAAAAAAAATCGATAATAAATGATTTAAAGTATTTTCTGGATGTCTTCTGTATTCCATACGAAACTAATGATTAATTTATGAATAGTACTACTATACTAGCATTTTTATTAAAAAAATCAAGTCTTTTTTGATACCAAAAAAGCCCCACCAAATTGAGTCCATACAAGAATTGGCTTAAAGTACAACCGGTTCTGTTGTGAACAACAGATTCATTCTGGCTCCTGTTATTCAGGTGAACGAATTCATCCAAACATGCACATGAGCGGGAAATCTTTTGAACCTATTTCCTATTTCCTACCTCACAAGGTACGAAAACTGCGGAAAGCCAATGTAATCTAGTTTGATCCAAATCTTGTTAGCTCTTGGTGAAGCTTTTTCAGAAGATAAATCTTTATCTTTATATCTTTAGTATAGCATGAGAAAGATTAAGAGTAAATTAAAATTTTAAATATGCCCAGGGTAGTTTTTCGAGGGTTTGCGCGATGAAAATTATATAAGCCAGACTGATTTTAGCCGGGAAGAATAATGCCAATCCCCAACCTGGGAAAACAAAACTTGCTATCAGGCCGGCAATCAGTGACGCCAGCAGGAACGGCAGCGTCCAGAGAATCAATAAATTAGCCAATGGCGCAATCAGGGAAAATTGTTTGAAGCTCAAAACTAGGATTGGAAACGTGAGAATCTGAATCAACAGTGAAATTGAAATGATCTCAAAGAAAATTTTGTAAAGCTGTTTGTTTAAAACCGGATATTTCTCGGTTAATTTTTCATACAGCCTGAGAAATCGCGGATGCAAGAAAATAATCGCGAAAACAGCCAAAAAAGACAGCTGGAAACCGGTATCGTATCGCAGCATCATGGGATTGAACATCAGCATCACCGTCCCGGCGAAAACCAGGGCAATATCCAGGCGCTTGAGCCGCCCCAAATGAATGCCTAATAAAATAAATACTCCCATCACCAATGAACGGACGGCTGCCGCCGTAGCGCCGATCATAATAATATAAACCGTCAACGTAATCGAAATCAAATAGAATAATTGATGCCGCCAGAAACCTAACTCCAAAAAAACAAAAACCAGAATGAGAATCCAGATCGCTACATGCGAACCGGAAATCGAAATCACATGACTCAAGCCCGTGCGCGCAAAAGCATCGTTTAATTCCTCATCCATCGCCCCCATGTCACCCAAGATCATCGCCCGCCCAAAACTCGCTTCCGGCTCGCTCATCCCCTGATTAATCTTAGTGCGTAAAACATTTTTGAATTTGAAAATATTAAAATAAATCGAATCAGTGAAACTCAATTCATTATCCAATTTCTTGATATTCTTCGGATAATAGCAAACGCTATAAATATCATAGCGCGCCAGATATTTATCATAGGCAAAACCCTCGAACTCTTCCGGTGCTTTCAGTTTGCATGTCATTGAGACGATATCACCATAACTAAACTCGGGATAGAGATTGGCAGTCACTAAAATTTTTCCATCAATTCGTAATTCGTAATTCGTAATTTTTAATTCGCTTAATGTTATTTTCTGATTGCTTTTCCGTACATTCGGCTCCTCATTCACCTTGCCGATCAAAGTCACCTCTTGATCATTATAGTACCAAATCTTGGTCGCGTCAGTTTTTGGCGTTGTCAAAGAGAAACGCCAGACACCTAACAATACGAAAAAGCTAAATAAAAAAAACATACTCGCGAAAATATGTTTCTTGCTGGTCGTGTTCCAGAATAAAAAAGTTGCAACCAGGAAAAAAACGCTCACAGCGAACCACTGGATATCGTTTTGAAGAAAACTAGCAGGCAAAAAAGAAGCGATGGTGATACCTGTGATAAAAGCAAGACAGGAATAGAAGAATAGTTTTGATTTGGATAACAACATAATAATTACAATACATAATAATTGTAACTAATTTCACAAACATTAACAATAAAAAAGGAACAGTTTTGTTAACCTGTCCCCTGAGATACGAATTCACAATCCCAATTCTTTTGCGTTTGCCATGAATTGCTTAATGACTTGCAGATTCCAAGCTTCAAAGCTACCTGTCTTTTGCCAAGCATTGAAACACTTTACAACCAGGAATACAACCAGAATATTCGCTGGAAAAACATTCCAGTAGAAATACAAAGCTAGTGCCGAAGCTCCGATCAACATCAAATCACCCAGCATCACCATAACCTGTATCAAATATCTCATTCCAAACATATATCACCTCCATAGTTTTAATTTTTTTCGAAGGAACATCGTATATACATTTTACTATTATATTTAACATTGTCAAAAATATTGTCAATTATTACACCTCACGAATCCACCGTAAATATTCTTCCATAAAACTCTCCAAGTCCCCATTTAAAACTCCATCAATGTCCTGTGTCTCACATTGCGTGCGATGATCCTTGACCATCTTATATGGCTGCATGACATATGAGCGGATTTGCTTGCCCCACTCTGCTTTTTGGGCCTCGCCTTTAATCTTGCGCTCTTCTTTTTCGCGCTCTTCCTCTTGCAATTTGAATAATTTTGATTTCAAAATTTTCAAAGCAGATTCTTTATTTTGGTGTTGTGATTTTTCATTCTGACAGGTCACGACAATTCCAGTCGCCAGATGCTTGATGCGCACGGCGGAGTCGGTCGTATTCACGCTCTGGCCACCAGGTCCGGAAGAGCGAAAAACATCGATGCGAATATCGCTATCGGCAATCTCGATGTCGACCGCTTCCGGCAATTCCGGAATGACCTCGACAAGCGCAAAAGAGGTGTGACGCATCGCCTCAGAATCAAACGGTGAGATGCGCACGAGACGATGGACACCGGATTCGCTCTTGAAATAGCCGTAAGACCAACGGCCCTGGATCTGATAAGTCGCGCTCTTGATGCCAGCTTCGGCGCCGACGGTGCGGTCGATTAGATTCACTTTCCATTTGCGCTTTTCCGCAAAACGCAGAAACATCCGTTCCAAAATCTCGGCCCAATCCTGCGCATCCACGCCACCAGTGCCCGCGTGCACGGAAATTATCACATTGCCTTCATCATATTTCTCGCCAAACAAGACGTAAAATTCGAATTGTTCATACTTCTCTTTTAATTCCTGATATTTCTGCTGCGCATCATCGTGAATCGAATCGTCACCTTCATTCTGAGCCCACGCCACCATTTCTTCCAAATCTGTGATTTCTTTTTTCAAATTAATCCACTCTTGCACTTCTTTTTTCAAATCCTCGGTTTCCCGACTCACTCGCACCGCTTCTTCTTGATTATCCCAAAAACCCTCCGCATTCATCCGGAATTCTGCCTCCACCAAACGCGCCTGCTTGCGATCAATATCCAAAAGACGCCAAGTCTCAATAACCCGCTCGCGCAATTCCTCTAGATTTTTGATCAGATTTTCCATTAGCTTATTTCTTTGGAATCAATTTCTGAATTTCCGGCGGTAAGGACTTTATATCTACACCCTTAGTAGCACCGCCGACAGCCTCATTCATATTCAAAATCTGCTGATACTGTCCAAGAGCATTCTTTAACAATGGAGTCAAATAAATATAACCCAATACAAGGGGCAAGAAAATAATAAGCAGCTTCAAGAAGCCACCCACGCGAGACCAAAAAATAAAACTATTCATTTTTTTCATCATCACATGCATCTCTTCGCTAAGCTGCAAATTTTTTTGCACCATCTCACGAACGTCACCGTCTGTTAGTGAGCCTCCTTCATTTAAATTTTTAGTAACTGTCATACTTAAATTAATTAAAAATTATCAATTACGCCTGCCTGTTGCACGGCAGACAGGAATTACGAATTGATTGTTTATTATTTAAAAACTATCTCACCTCGCAAAAATCAACGTATTGCTTCCCAATTTCCTGCATTTTTTCCATATCTGCCTCGGTGTAGGAAGCGGCGTTTTTAAAAGCGTTGTTTACTAATTCTACATCAGATTTAAAAGGTTGTAAAAACCATTGTTGCGCGCCCTTAATCATTTCTCCCATCTTAGCAATATCGTCAATTTCATGCAAACCGGGCACGATTGTGCTGCGGAATTCATAGGGCAGGCCACTAGCCTTGATCGTCGCAATAGTTTCCAACAAGTCATCCTTGTTTATCTGTGCGCCAACAACCAAGTCATATTTTTCAAAAGGTCCTTTGATGTCCATGGCAATATAATCGATCAAGTTTTGTTCTAGTAAATTTTTCAAAGCTTGCGGATTAGTGCCGTTGGTGTCGAGCTTTACCTTAAATCCCAAGTCTTTTATTTTTTTGATAAATTCCGGCAAATCAGGATGCAATGTCGGCTCGCCGCCAGTCACGACCACCGCGTCAATCTTATCAACGCGCGTTTGCAAAAACTCAAAGAGGTCGCTCTCTTGAATCTGATTTAAACCAGTCCCAAGAGAACGACCTTTTTCTTTGTCATCCGAAGATGATATTCGTCCCGGCTCGACAAGCATAGGATTATAACAAAAATGGCAACGGAAATTGCAACCAGAAGTAAAAACAATTGCAGCCAAATGCCCTGGATAATCGATTAAACTAAATTTCTCCAATCCACCAATAATCATAAACTCTCAAATAACAGCACTACGATTATCGTCCTGAAGCCTATAAAAAGACTTCAGGACGACGTAATGCATCACAATTAATTAACAACTGCAACCATCTACTTCGTATGTTTTTCGATCAACGTATTCTGATTTCTTGCCATTGTTCCAGTTTCTAGTAGGAGTAATCCAGCCAACGACGCGGCTGTAAATTGTGCACTCTTGTCTTTGTGTTTGTATTGGGCTCATATTGTTTGATATGAAATAGAATTTAAAATTAAGTAATAATCCTCCTAATTATTAAATTTTACTTCGCCACGCCATAGCTTAAGCGACGGCGGGTTTTTTGTTTGTTAAATATATTTATTTCTAAATGGTTTTAAATATAATTCAGTCTACATTCTTCACACTAACCACCTCACCCCGACCCTCTCCTGACCAGGAGAGGGAGACTTATCTGAATTAGCTTAATGAATGAATCAAATTTCGTTCATTATCATCATGTCCTTCGACGCGTTCAACGATTCGTCTCTCGCCGATTTGTTCCTTGTCTCTGGCAAAAATCTCTACGCCGGTGTCCATTCCCTCGACATAACCGATTTCCTTGTCACATTTCGGACAATACTTGTGTTCGCCGGATAGATAACCATGCTTCGGACAAATCGAGAAAGTCGGTGTGATTGTGAAATATGGTAATTTGTAGGTCTCGGCAATCTTTTTAACCAATTTTTTGCAAGATTCGATATCTTTAATCCTTTCGCCGATAAAACCGTGCAAAACAGTGCCACCGGTGTATTTAGTTTGCATATTATCCTGCAAGTCCAAAGCCTCGAAAATGTCATTAGTAAAACCAACCGGTAAGTGAGTTGAATTGGTATAATACGGATTAGCGCCTTGATTCTTGACCGCATCATCGTTCGCTACGATAATGTTCGGATACAATTCCTTGTCTTTCTTGGCAAAGCGGTATGTCGCGCCTTCAGCCGGTGATGCTTCCAAATTGTAGAGATTATTAGTTTCATTCTGATAATCCATCAACTTCTCGCGCATGAAGTCCAAAATCTCTTCAGCCAGCTCCTTGCCTTCTTTACTGGAAATATCACGGTGAATAAAGTTTAAAAGCGCTTCATTCATGCCGTTGATTCCGATCGTATTGAAATGATTTTGCCAATAAGTACCAAAGCGTTGTTTGATATTATCCAAGTAAAAAGCGGAATAAGGATAAAGACGATCGTCACTATATTTTTCAATGATCTTTCTCTTGATTTCCAAACTCTCTTTCGCCAAATCCATTAATTTCAAAAGTCTTTTCTTGAAATCTTCCTTGTCCTTCGCCAAGTAACCGATACGAGCCAAGTTGATGGTCACTACGCCCAAGGAACCTGTTTGCGGATTGGCGCCGAATAAACCGCCACCTCGCTTGCGCAATTCACGATTATCCAATCGCAAACGGCAACACATACTGCGTGCATCATCGCGATCCATGTCGGAGTTGATAAAGTTAGAAAAGTACGGAATGCCGTATTTAGCGGTCATTTCCCACATCGGATTCAATGCCTCTTTATCCCAATCAAAATTCTTGTCAACGTTATAAGTTGGAATCGGGAAAGCGAACACGCGTCCAGTCGAATCACCCTCAATCATTACCTCGGCAAAAGCGCGGTTAAACATATCCATTTCCTCCTGGAATTCACCATATTTCTCAGGCATCACCTTGCCACCGATGATTACATACTCAGCCGCCGTCATCTTGGAAGGCACAACATCTAAAGTTACGTTTGTAAACGGGGTCTGAAAGCCAACGCGAGTCGGTACGTTCAAATTGAACATGAACTCTTGCAAGGCTTGCTTAACTTCCTTATATGATAAGTTGTCGTAACGAATAAACGGAGCCAGATAGGTGTCGAAATTAGCGAAGGCTTGCGCGCCCGCTGCTTCTCCTTGCAAGGTGTAAAGAAAATTTACTACTTGACCCAAGGCAGAACGGAAGTGTTTTGGCGCCTTGCTTTGAATCTTCTCATCCACACCACCGAAACCGCGAATCAATAAATCTTTCAAATCCCAACCGCAACAGTATGGTGCTAACATGCCCAAATCATGAATATGGAAATCGCCATTAACGTGCGCATTGCGGATTTCTTGCGGGTATAATTTGTTCAACCAATATTTAGCAGAAACGGATGATGCTAAATAATTGTTCAAACCCTGTACCGAGAAGCTCATGTTACTATTTTCCTTTAAGCGCCAATCTGCTCTTCCCAAATAATCTTCCATCAATTTCTCGCCCTGCATCGTTTCGCTGATATCGCGCAATTGTCGGTGTTGGTCACGATACAAGATATAAGCCTTGGCGATTTTGGTGTGATTGTTGTTGATAATCACTCGTTCTACGATATCCTGCACCTCTTCGACAGCCGGGATACTGCGCACGTGAAATTTTTCGTTAATTTTCTTAATTGTTTCAATGGTTAACTTTTCAGCTAGAGCCTTATTTGCCCTATCGACAGCTACCGTTGCTTTGTAAATTGCTTTTTCGATTTTCTTGGGGTCAAAATTTACAATTTCCCCAGACCTCTTTATAATCTGTTTGATTGTTTCTCTCTGCATGGGCTTTTTGCAAAAATTAGATTTATCTTTTCACCAGGAAAGCCTAAGGCTTTTCAGTGGTCAGGAATTCATGTTCCATGACCATAAAAATAACTTTCAACTATTAGTTTTTCTTTTTATTAGTAGTTTTTTTATCAATCAACTTTTCCAGTTCTTCCAGGAATGTCTCTGCATCCTCAAATGACTCATAAACGCTCGCGAATCGGATATAGGCAACCTTGTCAACCTTTTTCAAATGTTCCATGATGATTTCCCCGACTTGCTCTGAGGGAATCTCAGATTTTCGCAAAGCTTGCAAATCGCGTTCAATCACATTGATCAATTGTTTGAAATCTTCATCGCTAATCGGTCTCTTCTCCAATGACCGCCTCAGCCCCTTAACTATTTTCTCCCGATTGTAGGCTTCTTTGCGCCCATCTTTTTTGACAATAGTTAAATCCAGAATTTCCACTGATTCGTAAGTTGAGAAGCGAAACTCGCATTTCAGACATTCTCGTCGTCTCCGAATCGATAATTCATCCGCTGACACTCGTGAATCAATCACTTTTGTATCTTGATGACTGCAAATTGGACACTTCATAATTTATTTTGCTAACTTTTAAGGAAATACTACATCTTGTGTTACCTATTCTTATTATACCACTATATATAGTATGGTCAAGATGGATAAGTTTGCTTATTTTTAGGGCAAATCAGGAGTTATTTTTTATATATACCACTAATATTTTATTAGGCATAGAGTTGGGGGCTGTGGATATGTGCATAACTAAAAAAGAGATAAATAATTTCTTATTTATCTCTTTATTTTAAGGTGTTTTTTAAATCACTCTACTGTCTTGCTACCTTCGGCAATTTAATCTCCTTTTCCACATCCTCCACTTCCTTATTTATAAACTCTTCTGAAATATCTAGTGACTCTTGCAATTTTTCCTTCACTCTTCGTTCTGACTCCGATAATCCCGGCTTTTTGTCAGCTAATTGCATCAGTTCATCCACCTCTTCCCGCAAAGCCGCAAAAATTTTGCCTAATTTCATTTTGACTTCTGTCGTCTCACTCTTGATTCTGGTTTTTTCATCAAAGAATTTTTTCTTTAGATAATGAATATAAAGAGATAGGAGCATAATAACAACAAATAATAATATTATTATCCAAATGCCATAACGGTCAATCAATGAAGGTGATTGCAGAGTTAAAAGGTTTTTTGAGCTATTCAAACTTTGCGCGCCACGATCATCAATTACTTTAGCCCAGATATCATAGTTACCCTTTACCAAACGAGCGTTATGAAAATATGACCAATTGCCACTATCATCGGTTTTCGTTGTAAATTCCTCGGGATCGTTTTTGCCACTCGCAATAAAGATTTTTACCGTCACCCTTGGATAAAAACTTGTTCCTTGAATTACCAAATCTTCAGCCTTAGTAATTAACTTAGGAATACTGCTAATAATCGGTGCTCGCAAAGGATCAATCACAAACATAGCGGCCGAAGATGCGATATTATTAGCCTTATCGATAGCGACAATCTCAACCTTGCGCTCACCAGGCTCTAGTGGATTTAATTGATAATACCCCTTATCCACCTCTTCTGGTTTTACTTGCTCCATTTTGTTGTCCACCTTTACAGTGTAATGATCGATTCCAGAAGCGGCGTCTTTGGTTCTAAAACGCAAACGTGGCGCGGGATTAGTGATATCGCCTCCAGTATCAACAGTAATGGAAAAACTATCCGGTGGCGTCACGTCAACCATGAATTTGCGATGAGCAGATTGACTCCAGCCAGCCTTATTCTTGTATTTCAAGTGGAAATACCATTCACCATCCTTGGTATTTTCAAAAATCTTTGATTCTACGACATTTTCAACCGTAGTGCCAGGATCCGTTGTTGGCTTCGTATCAATCACATAACTGATACCTGTCAAATCAGGTAAAAGTTTCCAAATGAATTCTGGTTTGTTGTTCGGATACCAGATGGTTGTTTCCTGGTGTGTTTTGGAGGTAATTTCTGGTAATGGCGGCAAAAGTCCGGAATTATCACCGACCGTGGTTGGAGTTTCTTTCTTTGGTACTTCTTTCTTTGGTTCTTCTTTTTTTACTGCTTCCTTAATGGTAAATTTAGCATTACCAAAACCGCTAAAAATATTCGTTCCCTTACCATCGGCTGCCAAAATAGTTCCCGAGGTAAAGGTAACTGATGTATCTCCAACTTTTTTAGCACTAAAAGTCACTGAAAAGACCTCGCCAGCGGTGCCCTTGTAAGAACTTGGGGAACCGCCGCCAAAGGTAATCGTTCCAGAAGTATTGGAATATGTCGGCTCAGTTGTCCATAGATTAAATATTGAACTGCTTTTAGTGACTGCTGTCACCAATAAGGCGCCAGAATCATACTTCAAAGAGCCCTCCCCGGCGTTTATGCCAACGCCACCACCACTATTAATCATCACTTTGACCGTAAAATTCTTTCCAACGTCATAAGTGCCTGTCCCGGGAGAAACAAAAAGAGTAGCCCCAGCTGCATTAACCGGACTACTCAACCATGGCAAAAAAGCCATATTTAAAATCAAAAATAATAATAATTTAATTGTCTTCCTCCTTATCATAATGCATTGCTTTAGTCCGCTATCACGGACAAAATTATTTTATAAAAAATTATTTCCAATCCGTTACAAATAAAGAAAATCAGAATCCGTTTCTTAAGCTTCTAGCGATAATTTCTGCCTCAACCGAGCTAAGATCAACATTAATCTTCTTTCTTCCGCCACCCTGCAATCGCAATAATGGCAATCTTAATATCAAAACGCCTTTTTTGAATTTTGCATTTACCTCTGCGACATTAACTTCTTGCGGTAAAATAATTTGGCGATAAAAAGGACCCCATTGGCATTCTTGGCGCAAATATTTCTTCTCAACGAATTCTCCGGCTTCTTCCTCGGATAATTTCGGCAATTCTCTCTTACCCTGAATGGTTACCACGTCATTTTCATTCTCAATAGTAATATTAACCTCACTGATATTGATGCCGGGAATCGGAGCATACACAATCACCTCAGTCGGGGTCTGAAAAATGTCCACGCTCAACTGCATAAAACCAGACGCCTTTTTGGGCTGCCCAGTCTTGACCTCACCAGAAGAGTCTTGATGCCCTTCCTCAACTTTTACCTTTAATTTATCTAAGAAACTCATAGCTTGCGCTTCGCTTGAATTATAAATTATCAATTACGAATTACGAATTAAACGAATAACTTTTTAAGTTATCAACAGGTTATTTTCTTATTTAGATTATACCATAAAAACTGGAAAATTAAAAAAAATAATAAATAATACATCTTTCATTTGTAATTTTTAATTCATAGTTAATTTTATCCCGTCCAATAGAACATCATAATCGAAAAATCAATCAAATCAACTTTGCCACTATTATTTTGGTCAGCGCAAGCATCAGCCGTGTTCCAATTATAGAGCAAGATAGAAAAATCGACTATATTGACTTTACCGTCATGATTCAAATCACCGCCCGCGCACGCGCCAGCTGGCTTCTCTTCGGCTGTCACGTTCAAATTATATTCCAAGACTTGTGAAAAAGCGCTTGTTCCGGCTCCGGCAACGCTTGCTCTCGCCTTTACCAAATATTGTCCGCTTTTTAATTTACTTGTATCAATATTTAGGCTCCATTTTCCATTAATATCAGCGGTAGAGCTTGCTTTGGTGATTTCGGTTGCCAAAACAGCTGTTGTTTTTTTAGGATAAAGCCAAACTTCAACATCAGCCAATGAGGCAGTCTCACCGTAGACATTAAGCAAAATACTAGATTGGCTATTTACAACTATTGATGGAGCAATAATTATATCTGAAACAGTTGTTTGTGTCCCCTCCTGAATAAAAAAAGTCGAAGAATAAGTTATTGACTTATTGCCCAAATAATCCTTTGCCCACAAGCCAAAAGAATACGTTCCCTGCGTCAAATTAGACAAAAAACCATTAAAAACACCTTTGGCATCTGCCTTGATTAAGCCAACCGCTTGGCCGTCTTTTAAGACATTTACATCAGTATTAGGATAAGCAAAACCGACAAAAATTACCCCTGGCGCCCCTGGCAAAGGCACATATGGCAAATATATACCTGAGCCGGTTCCAGTTGTAACACCAATCCCGCCACCGGTTCCACCACCAGTTCCGCCACTACCAGTGCTGCCGCTACCGCTACCAATCGAAGTGCCTCCTCCACCGGTATTGGTGCCAGGCTCCGTGCCAGGACCGATACCATCTCCAGTGCCGCCACCGGAACCGGTGCCACCTAGGCCATCGCCGGATAATTCTCCCGAACTGCCTGAAACAGCTGTCACATTAAATGTTATCACATAGTCAATACACTCCTCAACCACCGGAATAAAAAAATTCGTTGTCACGCCAACAATTTCATCATATGTCGATGAGGCAACTTGATAATGACATTCGCTAGGATCGTCGCCGCTTCCATTGCCATCATCACAGCGTACATAATAATTATATGTGCCACCAGACCCCAAGCCAGAAAGCAAAACCGTATGATAATAACTTTTCTCACCACCGACATAAGAAAAACTATCTGTCATCAAATCATAGGGCGTACCTGAGGCGGTAGAATAACGGCAAAAACCTTTGTAGTTTGTCATCAATGACATAATGGTTTGTGTCGTTCCGTAACTTAACCAACCATTCGGCGAACCGTCCATTGCCTTGCGCATAACATAAGTACTAGTTTTAACAGGATTCACGATTGCTATTTTCGTATTGCCGCCTTCGATTTTGCCACCATTTTCATCATAGATCGCAATGTCAACCATGCGCGATTCTATTTGACTAGGATTAAGAATATTTTTATCCCCGATTTCTCCGTATTGAGCGTTTGCACCCAGTCGAATCCGCACATAATCGCCTGCCGCCACCCCAGTTCCCGTATTCAAATCCAGAAAAACTTTGGCTTGTCCTATTGTTGAAACTGCCGAAGCGCGATCAGAAATAATATTTTGAAATTCTGAAATTTCTCGCTCAGTGTACGGGCCATTAAAAGTTGCGCCTATCGCCAAATCAACATCTGTATAATCAAATCCGCTTTCAAGCGTAAAATAACCAGGCTCAAAAACAACTTCGATCTTTCCAGATGGCGGAATAGCTTTCGAAACTTTAAAGATAAGCTCATGATTTGCTAAAGCATCGGGATTTGAAGTGGAAATGCGATCGGTGATACTGGTCATAGCCGAAATTTTATATGCAAAAAACAACGAAATTAAAATCGCTCCTATAAAATAAACACTTCTTGCTCCTCTAGCTATTTTTTTCATTGCTAAATTGTTAAATCGTTAAACTGTCAAGAAACAATTCAACCATTTTATCTATCTATTTTGCGCATCTAAATCCAACACCGGCACCCGCAAAAGACGGCGGTGACACCAGATACATCGCATAAACACCGGCTCCGGCGCCATTATCCCAATAGCCGCCGCGCGCCATTCCCCTCAAGCCGGAATTCTTTGTCCAGAAATAATCATTATTGAAATTTGCATCAGGATTATCGGAATTCGTTTCCGTGGACAAGCCGTTAATGTCCACAGATTTGATATTACCAGATTCTGGCAATTTCTTTCCCTCATAAACACCATCATTTATTTCGCCTCTTACCCACTCCCAAACATTGCCCACCATGTCATAAGCGCCAGCTGCTGATATGCAATTCTTACCGGAACCCGTTAGTCCTGGCTGCTCACTCCAATTATTCTTAACATGGCAATCATCAAAACTCCACTCTTTCTCTAAATCAGGCGTGCCCAAAGAAGCTAAATACCACTCTTCATTCGTTGGCAAACGCTTGCCAGCCTTGGCGCAAGCTGTCATTGCCTGGGTCTGAGAAATAAAACGCCACGGCTTCTTATCTGGCAAAGAATCAGCGTGACACTCTTTTCGGTTTACATTATCGCGACTATCCAATTGATTGATAACCTCTTGATTAGGGCAATCACGACTTGGCGAAGCTTCATATTCATCGATACAAAAACCACCTTTATCAGTGGCGATGAAAATCATATTAGCCGAGCAAGGTCCGTCCGGCTCACCGCTCACCATCTTCCCAATCAAAGATCCTGAAAAATTATCATAATGATCAGCCGCATCAATTCCAATAGTCACCAAGAATAATGCTATAACGCCAATTATCAGTGATTTTATAATCTTAGACATTTTCCGCAAATTATATTAATTAAATTCTTCCGTCTCGTCTTCGTTTGTGATCTAGAAAAAAATTCACTACAATTAAAATCAACAAAATCACAAGCCCGATGCCGGTGGCATAAATTATGCGATTTTGAATTTTATCCGTACTACTCAAACTACGTTCTCGGCTAATCAAAGCTTGTTCCCTTTCGTTCAAACTGTTTTCCTTTTCTTTTAGTTGAGACGCTAACTTGCTAAAAGGATTCTCCGGGATACTAACCGACATACCGACAGCCTGGCTGAATTGCGCCCCAAAAAACCTGCCAATATCCAAAGGATTTGCGCCCAAGATATTAAAAAACGACAAAAAGATTATTGCCAAGAAAAATACTTTTAAATCATGGATGAAACGAAAAATTTTGTGAAACATAAGTTTTATTTAACACAGCGAAAGCCAACGCCGGGACCGGCAAAAGAAACATCGGGCACAGCATAAATCGCATACTGCCCGGCATCTGCCCCATTGTCCCAATAACCACCCCGGGCAATCGTTCTGACACCGTTCTTTTTTATCCAAAAATAATCATTATAATAATTTGGATCTTTATTGTCCTTGTCGGTCTTGACAGGCATCGCATCAGCATTAACGCCGGCGATATAGCCGCTTTCCGGCATTTCCAAGTCGTCAAGCTTGCCATCCGCAATCGAACCATCAATCCACTCCCAAACATTTCCAACCATATCATATACGCCAGCCGATGAAACGCATTTCGAAGCACTGCCAGTCAGTCCTGGATTTTCCGACCAATTTTTTTTCACATTGCAATCATCCATTGCCCATCCAGAATCCAAATCTGGCGTCCCTAATGATGCTTGAAACCATTCTTTATTCGTCGGCAAACGCTTTCCCGCTTTAGCGCACGCCATTACGGCTTGATTCTGGGAAATATTGCGCCAAGGCTGTTTTCCAGCCACCGATACAGCAGCACAGTCCTTATAATTCAAATTCATTCTGCTATCCTCTTGGCTGTTCGGATTACTATTTTGACAATCATCGTTTGGTGATGATTCGTATTTATCAATACAGAAGCCACCAGTCGGCGAAGTGACAAAAACCATATCACTAGAACATGGACCGGTGTCAGGTTCTTTGCCGTCACCAAAAAAACCATCGCTTGCCCGAATCCCCAAAGTAGTTAGAATTACCGCAATGACAATGACGATAACCTCCTTAAAACCGATTAGTCTTTTCTTTTTTAAATTAATTATTTCTGACATTTAAATCTTAATTACTCGGCACAAAACTCTTGCCAATAATCACCACTATATCCTCCTCTTGACCACTCGCCTCTTCAATGATTGCCTTGCGATCAATCAAGGATTTGATTTCTTCGGCATATTCCAAGTCTCCTTTCTTGTAGCGAATCAAAGTCGTTTCGTAATTATAATTATCCGCATTGCCAACCTGTGCTGCTTCGTATTTTTTTTGTCCGATTAATTCAACTACTTTAGTAGCCATGCCAGCCACTCCGCCACCGTTCAAAACCTTGATTAACAACTCCCCGTTGGCTTTTGGAACGATTTCATCAATCACCTGGACTTCGTCCGAGCTAGTTGCCTCTGTCACAAGCGCATCAGCGCCATCAACCATATTTTCAACGCTACTACTAGAAACAACCTCTTCGCTACTAGTCGCTACCTCAGGAATCATCTCTGAATCCTCCTCTGTCTCACTAGAGCTTGCCACTTCATCAATCGGCGCCATTTGCTTTGCCTGCTCGGCTGCCTTATTGTCTTGATATAGCTTATTATAGTCAACTGCCGTGCCTGGTTTACCAAAAAAATACCAATAAGCAAAAGCACTTGCCCCCGCCAATAACGACAACAAGACAAAAATCATAAATTTTTTAAAACCATTTGATTTGATATTTTTCATATTTTTTCCACTTTCGCGCTTTACCATCTGCGGAGAAGTTTTTAAATTAATTACTTTTTCCTTGCCGGCTATAATCTTCTTGTCTGCCACCGACTCAGAAGAAGTGTCACTAGGTTTATTTTCAATAACTCTCTCACGCACAGCACCATTGGGAATTACGCCATTAGCCAACTGGACTGAACGGATCGAGCGTTTAATATAAGACTTGATCGAAAAAATAATTAATAAGAATAAAATAAGAAGACCACCGCCGATTATCAACAAAGGCTTCAAGTATATCACCCAAAAAAATAAAGTCTGATCAATAGTTTCTCGCTCCTGATTGCCATAACTTAAAAACAATTGCGCCTTATAGCGCCCCATTTCCGTCAAACTACCGCTACCCTTCCAAGAAAAATCCCATGTCCGAGTATTGCCCGGCAAAACATTGCCAAACTCACTCTTGTGATTCAAAGTCATAACCTCCTTGGACTTGCCAAAAAAGTCATAAATCCGAATTTCTCCTTGTGGCTGAATATGAACGTTACCCAAGTTTTCAAACTTAACTTTAAAATCCACTTTCGGTTCAAAATAAAAATCTTTATCAGTTGAAAATTCGCGAATCCGGCCGTCCTCCTTGATATCACCGCTCACACTTAATAAAATCAAAGAAGATAACATGGAAGAAATCTTAACCACTGAGCCATCCAATTTGTCTTTGGGCGGCTTTGTGCCGATTAGAATAGCCGCATAGTGACCGCCAGGCTCTGCCTCTTTGGGCACATCGATTACAAATGGAACGTCTACGCTTTTAAACGCCGGAATTAGCACCTTTTCACTCTCCATCACAATCCATGAACTCATCCGCACTCTATCTTCTTTTTCCTTGTCGCTTGGTGCTGGCAAAAACTCTACTGTCCCGCCATTATCACCGCTTTTAAAATCTGAAACTTGCGTATACACCTCCACGTCTGTTGCATTATTATTGACTACTTTGATAGAGCTCTTCCAAATCTGTCCCGGGTTGACATTATTCTTTATCATTGGCGGCGCGATTGACAAAGTCAGCCCTTCAGCTTTTGACATTAAGGGGGACGAAATTAAAACCGCCAATATCGCTATAAATCCAAAACTTCTTTTAAACATTATTTTGTCACAAACTCATTCCGCCGTGGCAAAATGACTTTGTAGTTTGAAATTTTAAATAATTCAACTCTTTAAATTTATTATTCGGCCATTGTTTGGTTCACTTTCATCTTCATCATCCTCGTAAATATCATTGTCAGCCCGATGTCCGTATTTCACCTGTTGTGATTTCCTAAACAACAAGAAGGTCAACAAGAAAGTCAACATAAATAATCCTAATCCGAATATTACTAAATATTTAGTCGGAAAAACCCAAAAATAAATCGTGTCCTGCAAATCCCGTTTTGCTTTATTGCCATACTCAGCTTCTAGCTTAGCTTTGAATTTTCCGAACCCGTCGGCATCGTTAGTCCATTGGATTTCAAATTGTTTGCTGCTTTCCTTTTCGATTGCATCACCTAAGGAATTGACATCCACCTGCCCAACCTGTTGATTGCGACGATTATAAATCAAAATTTCACCAGTCGGAATGACGGCTGCATTGCCATTATTTTTAATTTGCAAATTAAATATTGCCGGATATTTAGTGAACACATTTTTAGTAGCCGCAAATTTTTCTATCTGCGCCTTTTCCACGATTTGGTCACCGACCTCTATATTTATCAATATCTGCGAAGCGGCATTAGCATTGGCTACCGCTATTTCTCTATTCGAACCTTCTGAAAAGGCAACTACTGAATGATAAGACCCTGGCGTTGCCGTCAAATCAACATCAATCTGCAAAGGCACCTCTATTTCTGCGCCAGGATCGAGACTGATTACACCCCTCTTGATCGATGTCCACTTGGTAATTGACGTTTTGCGATTTAGCTCTGAGGGAGTCGCTATTGTTCGACTGCCATCTGGCAAAATATCAAACAGAATAGCATATAACTCAACCTTGTTCGTTTTTTCATTCTTTATCTTAACGACATATTTTAAGATATCTTTCGCTTTGACCTTTTCATCAATAACAGAGGGAGAAACTTTAACCCCTTCCGCCCTCACTCCAAAAGCAAAGAATAATAGGAATATAATTGTTAAGATTTTAATTTTTTTCATAAATTAGGCCAGAAAAAAGAAGTAAATTGCTGAAACAATCATAAAGACAACGATAAAAACAATCAACAAGACCATACCCATATTAGCTGCTGGCGATGCCTCTTGCCGACGCTTCGTCGACTTAACATTTGTCACACCAGCACGTTGCATTGCGCCGCGAACTGCCCTGTCTTTATAAAATCTGATCAAGAAAAAGAACACTAGCAAAGTAGCTGCCAAACTAATTAAGGCCGGGCCAACTATCTTCCAAGGAATGATCCAAAAATCTTTTTCGATATAAATGCTTTGCTTCCCTTGTCCGCCATTTTCCGCTGACGTTCCATAAGATAAGCCCAATTTGGCTGTATATTTACCAAAACCGAAGTCATCTTTCCAGTGTTCCAAAAACTTTCGTTTGGAATTTGGCAAAACATTGCCCCCACCCGTATTAACGGCTACTATTTCTACCTCCTTGCCGAACATATTTTCAATTCTAATTTCACCAATTGGCTTAACATGGATATTGCCGCTATTCTGAATCCTAATCGCAAACTCGACATCAAAAGGCGTTCCATAAAAATCTTTATTGGTATTAAACTCTCGAACATCGGCTCGTTCATCAACATCACCTTTCACCTGCAATAAAACCAAGGAACCAGCCTGTTGCGCAATAGACATACCTGCGCCTTTATCAGGACTATTAACGTCAATTTTTGGCGCCTCAGAACCGAAAAATATTCCGCCATAATAACCGCCAGGACCAACATTATCAGGCACCCTAATCACAAAAGAAACTGTCTTTTCTTCGCCCGGTTTAAAATCCAATCCTTGGTCAGTAATTTCAATCCAAGAAGCCACAAAATTACCAGTTTCCGTACCTGGCTTAATTAAACGTGGCGTGCCCGATTCATCATTTTCATCGGCTCGAAAATCTTTCAAATAAGCAAATAAAGTCTTAGGCACATCTGAGCTATTAGTTACCTTGATTTCTCTTTGCAAAACCTGCCCCGGCTCAACCAACTCCTCGACGCGCACCGGACTGATTTTGATGCCAACCTCTTGGGCCTGCACTAAATTAATCGGCCCGAGTCCAATTAACAAAAAAATGAGAAAAATTAACAAAAAATTGATCTTTTTCATGGTGATGATCCTAATTTACACAAACGAATTTAAACAAATCGGTGTTGCAAATTATATTTAAAATTATTTATAAACAAGTAAGTGAATACTGAATATATTATAACAAAAAAACGGTAAATATCAAAATTTTGTTTTCTTGGGCAAATATAAAAAACAATTCAAAAAAACACCCCAATTTTACAACTGGGATGTTTTTTTCATTTAAGTCGTAGTTGCTATTTCTACAATTCAAACCAGGGAATGGCCGTAATATTATCAGCAAGCTTCTCGCGCCTTGATCCCATGGTAATCACATAACCATGACTAGCCTTATTCTTATAATCTTCTAAAAAATTTTTTAGCCCTTTTAACTCAGAAAGTGAAACTGTGGCTGATCCCTTGATTTCAATTGGAATAACTTTTTCTCCCATATCAATTACACAATCAACCTCAGCGCCACCAGAAGTTCGCCAATAACAAACTTTATAATTTTTATTTAACACGCGAATACGTCTAATTATTTCAAGAACCACGGCATGCTCAAACAAAATACCCTTCTGGGCATTTACCAATGAAATATCCAAATTTAATCGTGCTAAGGAATTTCTAACTCCCAAATCGAAAAAGAAATACCTAGATGAAGACATTATACGCTTACGAGCATTCTTTAAATATGGATCAACTCTTTCTACAACTAATGTGTCTTCCAAAACTTGATAAAATTCCTTGATGGCTGGCTGGCTAACACCTGACTCATTAGAAAGTTTGGAAAAATTCGGACTCGTTCCCGACTCAACGGCCGCCAATTCAAGGAAGCGCGAAAACGCTCCAATCTTCCTGGCGACAGCCTCGGCTCGGATTTCTTCTTCAAGGTAAATCTCTGAATAAGCTCGCAAAAAATCGCTTCGGTCGTCTAAGGATAGATTTATCATGCCAGGCAATGAACCATAAACCAAGGACTCGTCAAAACTATAATCAAACTTTTTATTTATATTCTTCAAACGAAGTTCATTGATTTGCCCATCGCCCATCAAACCCAGTTCCCCCCACAGCAACGGGTCAAGATGGTAGCGCTTTATTCTGCCCGGCAATAAATTTGCCCCTTCTCGACGTAATTTGCGAGCCGACGATCCGGTGATTATAAACTGCGCAGTCTTATTGTCTATCAAATACTGTACAGCATCAAATACTTCTGGCACTTTCTGTGCCTCATCAATAAAAACCACTGGCTTGCCAGAAACAGCCTCTATTTGACCGATTATCCGACCAGGATTTGATTCAATGGCCAAGCGTTCAGTTGGATTCTGAAGTAAATATTCAACCTTGTTTTTTGTCCCCTTCATCGCACCTCTAACTAGGGTTGTCTTACCAACCTGGCGGGGACCCAAAATAAGCGCCGATTGCTTTTTGACAATCAATTGCGCAATTTTATCGTCTAAATATCTAAATAATACTTTAGTTTTACCTTGCATAAATAAAGTATAGCTTATTTATAAATAATTGTCAAGCCCATTGACGTTACCAATTTTCGTAGCTCTCACCGCCTCGTCAGAGTCCTCGCAGAGAGACTCTGACGGCACAAAACATAATAAACTGTTTATTTTTTAAATGGATAACTCTAAAAAAACAACTTAATCTTCTTCATAACCCCCCCCATCGCATCCTCTGTCGCCATTACGATCGGATTCATGAATGGCCAAGGCGTGAGGCTTGGGTGCGCGATATAATTGAACTTTAATAATTTAAGAATATGCATTTTTAAGCCGATTGCAAAACTGGCGACCTCAGCTGAAGGGATAACGCCGCTGCCGAAAGCTTCATAACCGACCAGGCGCATCAATGGTCCGGCAAAAATTAATTTCACTTCTAGCGGCTGCACTTTTTTTAAATCCCGATAAAGATCAGTGGAGCTTGCGCGTCCTATTGCTACCAATTTGTATTTCTTTCGTGCAGCCTCTTCTGTTAAGCCGACACTGGCATAATCCTTCCCCAAAATCTTAAAAGCGAAAGCACCCGTCGAGCCGGCGTATGCAATCGGATAACCCGCCATTTGATAACCGACAATCTTTGCCTGCTGAATCGCCGAACTTGCCAAAGAACTTGGACTGTTTTCGCCCGTCACCGCCGACAAGGGCACGCAACAGTCGCCACAAGCATAAATATTCTTGATATTGGTGCGCATTTTTTTATCCACCAAGATGCCGAATTTATTCGCCTTGATGCCCGTACCCTCTATTACCTCCAAATTTGGCTTAATGCCCGTTGCCACAACTACTAAATCCGCTTCGATGGCTACCTTTTTTCCGTTATGATTAATTATCACCTTCTTCTTTTTTGCCTTAGTCTCCTTAATTTCAGTAACTTGACTTTCAAATAGCACTTTAATTCCATTAGCCATCAAATGGTCGACGATTTTTTGAGAAAACTCCTGATCTGAAAGACCAGACGAAATGTTATGCGCATATTCAACCAAATGAACATCCAAACCTTTGCCTTTTAACGCCCCCGCCATTTCCATGCCGATGACGCCAGCGCCTATTACCACCGCACTTTGCGCTTTTTTTACACTCGCTTGTATATTAGTTGCATCTGAGCTAGTTCGAACCGTATATACTCCGGATAAATCCATTCCGGGAATCGGCAATTTAACTGGCGAGGCTCCTGTGGAGATTACCAAATAATCATAGTCGTAGGTTTTTCCAACGTTGGTTTTGACCTGCTTCTTGCGCGTATCAATGCTAACTGCTTTTTCATGAACGATTTCAAAGCCATATTCCGTGAACATATTCTCGGGCTGCACCGAAGCCTTGACCGTCGTCTCCCCCGTCAAAATGTATGGAGTGCTGCAACGACAATAAATATCCGACTCATCGGAAAATACCATAGTCTTGAATTTATTTTTTTTAAGTTGCGAAGCGACAATCAGACTAAACATGCCGGCTCCTCCACAACCGATGGCTAGTATTTTTTTCATTAAAATTAATTACGCCGCAAGGAATTAGCGCAATCCTCCTGGGATGCGATAAGCGCCCGACAACTTTAGATATCTTATAATTTATAATAACACAATTTTTTAAAAATTGATAATAATCAGGACAAAACCAATCGTCTTATTCATAAAAAGTCGGCACCAAAATATATACCATTTCCGTTTCATAATCACCCGCTTCTTGCATACTGCTTACTCCTAGACGATAAATCAAATCAATACTTTCATTGGCTGTCGGTATTTGACTGAAAGAAACTTCCTTCATATTCGTTTCAAATCGAGCATAGGTGTTATCAGGTGCAAAACGAGAAGGGGCTACGCCAGACAAGGTATCATCGCTGGTATGATAACCAAAGGCGCTCGGATTAGGTGCAATTGACCAGCCAGTCGGAGATTCATTCGTGGCAGTAAAGGGATCGATATCGGCGCCATTATTCGAAATTAAATTCTGTCTCTGATAAGCAAAGAGCTGATAACCGCCACCGGCATTAGTCGTGATATTGAATCGATGAACGCCTACTGCTTCACCGCCTGGCAAAATCGTTCCGAAATTCATACTGCTAGCCGTTGCATCAATATTAGCCACCACTCCCTCCGTGCTTGATCCAATGCTGAAGCCCTGAACAGAATAAGTCATTGCCCCAGCGCTAGTAATAAGGCTCGGGTAAATGTAATTATCATTACTAACGACCGGCGCATTGCTCTGAATGTCATAGGCGCGGAAATAGTAAGTTGTCGAAATCGGCGCGTCGTTATTATTGATAGTAAATTCAAACTCCACTTTTTCATTAGCTAAGTGAACAAAAGTCGAAGAAGAAATTCCCGATTCATTATGCGTTGCTCCCAGGCTAATGCCGGACAAAAGAGGTATGCTCACTAAATCACCATCGTCATCAACGCCATCGCTATATGTCCAAATAGACGTCGTGGAACCAATTTCACCGACAAAATTCACGTCCGTAGAAAAATCAGAATAAGTCGAATACTGCAAGCGCATCTTGATATTGCTGCCAGTGATTCCTTCCATTTCATGCAAAGCGATGCGCAACTTGGCTGAAGCGCCGTTTACCACATCACTTGGCGTCACATCCTCGTTCGCCATCGCGCTTGTCGGAGTTTCATTTTGCTGATCATTATACCAACGCCAAGTTTCACTCTTGGACATGTAGCGGATAATCACCACCACCTCACCAAATGAAGCGGCCTTATTTCCAAATTCATCATACGCCCACACCTTGAAGACGTATTGCTTATTAGTTTGCAGGCCAGTAATCGTCGTTGTGGTCGCGCCATTGAAATTTTGATGGCCAAGATTCGGATCGGATGAAGACGCCCACATCATATCTGACTCGGTCACACCCGAAGAACCTTCTTTGTAATAGACGCGATATTCGGCAAAATTAGTATCAGTCGATGTAGCCACCTGCAAAGTCACACTATCACTGGTCTTCTTGACGTACACTAAATCAGCCGGTGTGCTCGGATCGATTTGGTCGATTACCACCGTGGTCGTTGCCGACGTTAATTGATTCTCGTAGCCATCATTCGCTGTCAAGCGCAAACAATAGGTCGCATCAACACCACTCATATCTTGGTCGGCGCGCCAATCAAAATCAACCGTATTGGCGCCATATTGCGTCACGATTTTCGCCGTTGAGGTTCCGATTTGATATGCCGAAATATTGTCAATTTGCGGATCACCAAAATCAGCCGTCGTATTTTCATCAACTTCGTCAATGGTCGGATCAAGCGGAGTGCCAAAATCACAATTAGCATTCGCCACGTATTCTATTTTGGCCGTATTTAATTCTCGACCCAGATCATTGACGTCAATCGAAATATCAACAATGCCGGAACCATCGCTTTTTTGTGCCGCTGAATTAAAGACTCCAGTCGGTGGCGGTGCCAAAGTTAATTCCGGATAAACGCCATAAGTATCTAGAGTGCCGCCATTATCAGTGGCACGAAAGCAATAAGATTCGCCGGAAACGGAATTAGCAGTCGCTTGAAAAATATATTCTACCTCAGTTTTTTCGCCGCCGTTAAGAGAGATGACCTGAGTCGTATTGGTCGCCTTCTTAATCATCTGACCAGCCACAAAACTATAGCCGTCATTAGATAATCTTTCTGTCGTCAAATCATTTTCATTAAAATAAACGCTATCAGCGATTCTAAAGGCTTCTGTTGTTTCACTCACCGGCACCGGTAACCACGACGATACACTCTGACAATCACCATTCCTAATGCCATATTCAATGCGATATTGATAATCGCTAGCCATCCAATCACCCGAATTGGCCAAAGCTAAACGGACACGCACGCTTTCATTCCTGCCTAAATAATTACCGGCTGTCGGATCAACCGTATCTTCTGCTTCGCGCCAGGTTGCTGTCAAGATTGCCGCTGTTGTCGTGGACATTTCTAATGTCGAACTAGACTTATTGCCATAAAGATCATAAGCCCAAATATTGAAAACGTATTGAGAGCTGCCCTGTAGTCCGGAAACATAAGTCGTAGTTGCGTTATTAAAAAGTATATTGCCTAAATTCGCATCATCATAATTATTAATTTCAATATCATCCTCTGTCACACCCGAAGCAGCCTTCTTATAGAATATCTTGTAGTTACTAAAATTAGATTCCGTTGTAGTCGCTCCCAATCCAACCGTTATGCTCACACCAGTCACCGCCACATCGCTTAGCGATCCCGGACTGGTCGGTGCCACATTATCGATTGTCACAGTTGTCGTGGCTAAAACAGACTGATTATCATAACCATCACTGGCGGTCAGACGCAAACAATAGACACCATTCGCCGCCGGCAAATTCGTTTTGGACAACCAGTCAAAATTGACCGTATTAGAACCAGAAGAGGTAATAATTTTCGCCGTGCTCGTGCCAATTTGATAACTTTGAGCATTACTGATACCAACCGTCCCATAATCAGAAGAAATATTAGCCTGATTTTCATCCAAGGTCGGATCAAGCGGTGTGGCAAAGTTGCAAGCTGCCCCGGCGACATATTCCACCTTAGCAAGACACTCATCGCCATTAACGTCATATACTTCAACCGAAATATCAACCACACCGGAACCATTAGTTTTTTGTGCTACCGAGTTAAAGCTTCCTGTCGGCGGCGCATTGGTCGTATAGGTTACCTGATCCGATTCCGTCTTATTGCCATAAGAATCATAAGCGTAAATCTTAAAACTATACTGAGTATTATTCAGTAATCCGGAAACAGTCGTCGTGGCTGTATTATTAAAATTAATATTACTCAAATCACCATCAACCTGCATCGTATCACCTTCGGTAACCGTGCCAGCCCCTTCGCGGTAAAAGATTTTATAAGTCGAAAAATTAGTCTCCGTCGTCGTCGCCCCGAAACCCAAAGTAATCGAGGTGCCCGTCTTGCTATTCAAGCTTAAATTACCCGGCTTGGTCGGTGCCAAATTATCAACATAAACTGTTGTGGTAGCCAAAACGGCCTGATCATCGATGCCGTCATTCGCCGTCAAGCGCAAACAGTATGTCCCCTCTTGATTATTAATATCCAACTGCGACAGCCAATCAAAATTCACCGTATTAGGCGCACTGGTCAAAATCCATCCCGTCTCGTTACCAATTTGATAGACATTGCTATTCAAGACCTTGGCATCACCCAAAGTCGAAGTCGCATTCTCATCAGTCTGATCGAAACTCGGATCAAGTGGCATCGCAAAATTACAAGCCGCCCCAGCTACATAATCAAGACGAGCGCGCGCATTGTCGTTATTGGTATCGCTAACTTGAATCGCCAAATCAACCACGCCAGAACCATTGGATCTAAAATTCGCGGCTGTCACTGAACCACTTGGACGATTGTTGGTGTAATATGCCACTTCCGTTGCCGCCTGTTTATTGCCAGCAAAATCATAAGCCCAAATATTAAAGACATATTGCGTGTTTTCCAGAAGTCCGACAATGTTCGTTGTCGTCGCCAGATTATAGTTCTGATAAGCCAGATTGGCATCCGTGTTTGAAGCATGCAAAGTATCCGCTTCGCTCACGCCAGACGCCGCTTGTTTGTAATAAATCTTATACTCTCGGAAATTACTTTCCGTCGTGCTCGCGCCAAGACTTAGCTTAATGCTATTATAAGTCCGCGCATTCAAGCTCAAATTACCGGCGGCGGTCGGCGCAGTTGTGTCGACTTTGACATTCGGCTTCACAAAATCAAAATCAGTCCAAGCCGAGCATACGCCATCATCATCGCAAGCCAGCGTTTGCCACTTATAACCCGTCGCCATATCCGGAATATTATCAATCAGCACCTCCCCCGTGAACGGTGTCACGCTATAGTCGCCAGAGGCGGAACTGATTTTCCAAAACTTGCTTGCACAATTGCCAAAATCAACACCACTTGCGCAGGCAGTGCTCGGCTCACTGGCATCAATCGTAAAATTATCGCCATTAGCGACAAACTGATAATAAATCGTCAACACCTCGCTCGCATCTTGATCAAAAACCGATGATTTCAATTTCACTATTGATTCATTGGTCCAAGAATTATTGGCAATTGCAGTAAGACCGTCGTTCTTTAATTGCAACAAAGACCCCGGACTGGTCGGAATAAAATTAGTCGTAAAACTAAATTCAGTAGAACTAGCCTTGTTGCCATAAAGGTCGTAAGCCCAAATATTAACTGCATACGCCGTACCCGCCAATAAGCCGCTCATTGTCGTTGTCGCTTGATTGTTATAATTCTGGCTATTCAAATCAGCATCAATTAATTCCGTGCCCGCCTCAGTCACGCCTCCAACGCCCGCTTCATAGAATATTTTATAATGTGAAAAATTCTCTTCTGTCGTCGACGCGCCAAAATTCAAATCAGCACCATAAGTTCGCTTCGCATTCAAAGATAATTGTCCCGGAGCGGTCGGACTGATATTATCGATATAGATAGTCGTGGTCGCCGCCAAAACCTGATCAGCAATACCATCATTAACTGTCAAACGCAAGCAATACAAGCCGCTCTGATTGGGCACATTAGCCTTACTCAACCAATCAAAATTAATTGTATTCGCACCCGGTGAGGTCATCAACCAACCCGTGCTACTACCCACTTGATAAAGATTATTATTATCAATAACTGGATCGCCGTAGTCGGCCGTTATATCACTCATGTCCAAAGTCGGATCAAGCGGGGTGCCAAAATTACAATCACTGCCCGCCACATAGTCAATGCGCGCGCGCAAAGTATCATCATTATCAAAATCATCCACCTGAACAGAAATATCAATTGCACCAGAGCCGTCTGTTTTTTGGGCCACCGAATTAAAGACACCAGTCGGCGGATTTACCGACGAATCAGTCGTCGTGCTGATTTCAATTGCACTCACCTTATTGCCAGCCTGGTCATAAGCCCAAATATTAAAGACATACTGCGTGCCCGCCGCCAAATTCTGGATCAAGGTTGTGGCTGCCCCATTAAAATTAATATCAGCTAAATTAATGTCTGTACTACTAGCATGGCTCAAGTCATTTTCCGTTACACTACTCGCGCCGGCCTTGTAAAAAATACGATATTCCAAGAAATTAGGCTCAGTCGTTGTCGCCCCGAAATTCAAAGTCACTGATGTGTTAGTTTTGGCATTAAGCGTCAAATTACCCGGCGTTGTCGGATTAGACGCATCCACCTTCACATTCGGCACTGTCACATCAAAACGACTCCAATTCGAGCACGCCCCACCCTCATCACAAGCCAGCACCTGCCATTTATAGCCGGTCGCCACATCAGGCAAAGTAATAATATTTCCTTTATCCGTAAAAGGTGTCGCACTATAATCACCACGTGCCGACGAGACTAGCCAAACATTACTAACACAAGCACCGTAGGCCGTCCCCGACGCGCACGCTCCGACCGGAACTGTGGTGGCAGTGGTAAAACTATCACCACTCGCAATCAATTCAAGATACAAGGACACGATTTCCTCAGTATCATTATCAATCGCTGACGCCTGCAAATTAATTTGATTTTCATTCTGCCATGCACCATTAGCAATCGTCGTCACCGCATCAGCTTTCAATTGCATCAAGGACGTCGGATTGGCTGGTGCGATATTAGTTGAGGCACTAACTTCCACTAAAGCTTGATTTTTATTACCAGCCAGGTCGTAGGCCCAAATATTAAAGCTGTAGTTAGTGGCCTGATTCAAACCAGTAACAATTGTCGAAGTTGCACCATTATACGTAATATTAGCTAAATTTGCATCATTAACAGCACTCCAAACAGAATCACTTTCTGTCACCCCGCTCGTGCCAATCTTGTAATAAATCTTATAACCCGCAAAATTACTTTCCGTGCTCGTTGCGCCAAATTGCAAAGTAATTGAATTATTCGCATTTCGAACATAAGCCAAATTACCCGGCACAGTCGGTTTATTCGCATCGACACCGGGTCGATTGCCCGCATCCGCCGTTGTGTAGTTTGCCGATTGATTGCCGGCAGCATCTTTGAGCGTGAAATTAACCGGTAAATCGTCAAATTCTAGTCGGTCGGTCTGACCTTCTTGAACAGTGTAAACGACGCGATATTGACCGGCGCCGATTTCAGTGAAAGTGCCGGCAACGTCGATGTTGTTGATGGTCATGGTTGTGCCAGATGAGAGATTGGTTTCATTATTGAAAGCGGTAATCGTCGCAGTCGCGGTATCACCCACTTTCAAAACACCGGATGTCGGTGTGAAAGTGACATTGGTAATACTAGTCGTATTCGCATCGACACCGGGTCGATTGTTCGC
>Ga0209749_1000707_pt1 | contig 40063 bp, 44 predicted proteins | sample EPASupsiteSAE347_FD_187267 | JGI IMG/M metagenome (GOLD analysis project Ga0209749, IMG submission 187267) | Bioremediated contaminated groundwater from EPA Superfund site, New Mexico - Sample SAE3-47 (SPAdes) (version 2) | ecosystem: Environmental > Aquatic > Deep subsurface > Groundwater >...
TTGCAGGGATTCTTGAGGAAGGAAAACTGACAGGAGAGTTTCAAAAGGGTATCGATTCCTCTATGCTTGCGCTCGTTATTATGGGGGCTCACGATGGGGTTCTCCTCCATCTCAAGATGAACCGCGACATCAAAGATTTAGTTACTTACACAAGACACTTTAAGTATTTACTGCTGTATGGTGCGACGGGGCAGGAATGGGCAAAAATAGACAGAAATGGTTGAAAGGTGAAGTTGCCGAAAGCGGCAAGGTAAAATAGACCTTAAGCGGCATGCCCTGCTTTGCTTGTATGACGGTCCGAAGGAATAGGATATGTCGCAGGAGGGGGCGACCCCGTTTTGATATGTGCGCTTTTCCTTTGTGTTTTCCGGAACTGACCTCATACGGATTTAATCCTGCCGGCTTGAGCACTTTCTTTTGCGTGAGAATAGAGGGTTAGCCCTCCTGTCTCTCCGGGAATAATAACGGTACTTATTGTCCCGACACCCTTGAAGTTCATATAAGAACCTTTAATGATGGCTCTTCATATTCTTTTCTGGTTTGACTATCTTTATGGGTTTGCTGAAACTGCCGTCGGGAGCCAGGGCGACAACAACATGGAGATACTTGCCGATATCCATACCGATGGTAACGCCTTTATAATTGACAATCATCCGTTTCCTTGTTTTACTCATAGCGGTTACCTCCTCCCTTAGGGCTTGAAGGTTATGTCGCGGCAGCCGATAGCCTATCCGGTTGAGTTAACCTTTTCAATAAAAGAAATTGATTATAGTACTCGATATTAATATTTGAAGGATATTAAACATGGAGATTAAGATTAAGAAGATAAGTGCGCATGTATTGACAGGGAACGCTTCAGGCGTGATAAATACATACATGGTAATAGAAAACGGCAAGGAATTTTTGCTTACCCGCACATCTCATATACATGGCAACAGCGTTGGTTTTGCAGGTAAAGAAGGCATTCTCTATGTAGACAACGACGACAACAGGGTACATAGACAGGTAGTGGCTCTAAGCGGGGCCTGTGGATTGAACACTGACGATGAATTGGTCGATGGACTCTCGCCCTTGGCGCTTCGGGGTGTGGTAATGGCAGATCAATGTAATGAATCGGGTGAAATAGTGATAATCCGGGGAGAACCCGGGGCAGCCGCTAGGGGAGTTTTTAAACTGATAGTATCAAAACTTGTGAAACATGGCATTTCAAAGATTTAAGAACTGGGATTTTGCTTGTATATTATAATTTGGTTGTTGCTTTTAGATGGTATATTATCTTCGCCGATGATTTTCCATTCCGACCCTTTTTTCTGGAGATATAGAACCTTGACGGAGTTATCCGAATAGTTGTCGGAAGAGTATTTTTGATGAAACCGGACAACGGCGACCGTATCTCCAAATCCAGGCGATAGAAAAAGACAGGGTTTTTCAATATCAATACGTATAAATCTCTTTGTCCTGTTGACTTTTTCTTTGATTTGTTTAAAAGCGATCAGATTTTCTCTTTGATTGCCGAGAAAGCCGGTGGAATAATGAGCAAGAAGCCTTTCTGTGTCGATACTTTCCCATGCCTGCTTCCATGAATTGAGGAATGATTCTATCTCTTTCTGTATATTTTCTCTGGTGGTATTGTCAATGTAATCGATGTTCCTTACTATCACCAGAGGCGCTCCATTTTGTTTTATGAGTGCATGGATTTCCTTAAGGGAATCGTTTCCAATTGCTATCCCGAGCTTTGTATTTTCCGGATCATCACCAAGGGGTTTATTTTTTTGGTGCCCGTGTAGCCATATTCGTCCATCCTTTTTACCCTCTCTGAAATCGAGAAGAGTGGGGAAGTTCAGGACATAGGCGCCAAAGCCGTAGACAGGGCGAAGGCCGCGGCCGGAGATAAATTTAGTGAAGAAAAAAACACCGTCGGGGATGGAAGGGTCTTCATATTGTTGGTTATAGCTGTGGATTTTCCCGATAACACAGGGGAAGGACTTCAATAGATCAAAGCCGGAATTTCCTGCCTTGTATAGTCGGACAGTTTTAGAGTTCTTCTCGCAAATGATAATGTATTCTCCAGGTTCTGCAGAAATGAGGCAGGAGGGATTGGAAGATGCAGGGCTTTTCGAAGGGGTTGATGCCATCTTCATTGTTTTTGTTGCTTCTGTGGCTTTTGTTTGCAATGCCTTATTACCGGGAAGATCGATAAATTTACGTATTTTTTCACCATAAAAAAATGCGAGCATAAGGCAGAAAAGCAGGAAAATAATGATACCAAGCGGAATAAGGTATTTTTTATTTCGCTTGATTAAGGGCCTTGTCTGTTTCAGGAATATGATGCTCTCATCATTGATTACACTTTCCACTATTTTCTCATCAACAATATTTTTTGATTGCGAGTAAAGAACGAGCAGACACCTGTCGCATATCATATTGATGAGTCTCGGACAGCCCTGCGATGTGTCGTATATAAGATTTACAGCCCCGTCAGAGAATTGGAGAGAACTCCTGGAACCGGCTTTATATAACCTGAAGTTTATATACGCCCTTGTTTCCTTCTGCGAAAAATTTTTGAGTTTATATACGACAGTGATCCTCTGGGCCAGATTTTTCATGCCCGGATCATGCAAATTGTCCATAAACTCAGTTTGGGCAAAGAGAACAGTATGGATAATTTTTTCTTTTTCAGTCTCTATATTGGAGAGAATTCTTATTAATTCGAGCAATTTTCGGGAGAGGACCTGCGATTCGTCTATGACAAGGATCGTATCCTTGCCTTTTTTATGTTCTTCTATGAAAAAATTGTTCAGGTTATCAAGAAGGTTCTTTTTTGATGAGTCTTCCCGGGTGATACCCAGTTCAACCATGATTTCTTTTATGAATTCTTCTTCGTCCATTATAGGATTAAGAATGAGAGCGGTGTTATACAGGGTTTTATCAAGAGAATTAAGAAACATTCTGGAAAGGATTGTCTTGCCGCTGCCTACTTCACCATATATGAGGGCAATTCCTTCTCTCTGGCCAAGGAAAAACTTAAGGTGTTCCAAGGCTTCTTTGTGTGTTTCGGATTCAAAATAAAAATCCGTGTCAGGGGTAAGACCGAAGGGTTTTTCTGAAAGTCCAAGATAATCGAGATATTGAATTTCCATGGATTGGATCAATTTTATTTTTTTTGGATACAATATGCAATCATTATTTCACATTCTAAAGCATTTATGTATAATGTACCGATATGCTCCTGTCTATCATAATTCCTGCATATAATGAGAGAAATTTTATTGAGGAAGTCATAAAGAGGGTATCGGCAGCGCCCTATGATAAGGAAATTATCATCGTAGACGACGGGTCCAAGGATGGAACGAGAGGGTGGCTGGATTCAAGGTTCAAGGTTCAAGGTTCAAGTTTAGAGGCGCTGCAAGACCATACAGGCGTACCGGCGTACCGGCGTACCGGCGAAGAAGAGCATGGCGCATGGCGCATGGCGCATAGGGCGAATAACGAAGAGAAACCCATCACCCATCACTCAAACGAAGTGAAGGTTATTTTCCATGAAAAAAACACGGGGAAGGGCGGGGCGGTGAGAACCGGCATTGGCGTGGCCAGAGGCGATATTATTATCATCCAGGATGCAGATCTTGAGTATGACCCCAAGGATTATCCGGCGCTGCTCGAGCCTATCATCGAAGGCAAGGCGGATGTGGTTTATGGATCGAGATTCCTCGGCGGGGCACACAGGGTACATTATTTCTGGCATTATGTCGGCAATATGTTTATTACACTGGTTTCCAATATGGCCACAGATTTAAACCTGACAGATATGGAAACCGGTTATAAAGCCTTTAAAAGGGAAGTCTTTCAAGGTATTGAGATTAAATCAAACAGGTTCGGGTTCGAGCCCGAAATCACCTCCAAGGTTGCAAAAAAGGGCTGTGTTGTTTATGAGGTGCCCATTTCCTACTATGGAAGGAGTTACGAGGAAGGCAAGAAGATTACCTGGAAAGACGGGGTAAAGGCAGTATTCACAATCATAAAGTACAATTGGTTCAGCGGATAGGTTGAAGGCTGGCGGTAGTGATATGGTAAAAAGTGAATAGTGGAAAAGGCAGGATTCAAGGGTAAGATAGAAATGAGAAAGTGGAATCGCGAATTGCGAAAGTGAAAACGCGGACGGTTCAATCCCGACAGCGGAGGGACAATGCGAAAGTGGAATCGCGTAAGGTTTAATCCCGACAGCGGAGGGATATCACGAAACGAAAACACAATCCGCAATACGCAACCCATATGTGGTATCTCTTCTCTTTTAAATTCGCGTTGCGCGTTGCGCGTTGCGCGTTTTGGTTCCCACGGTTTTACCCTCATTGAGCTTATCATCGTTATGATCCTTGCCGGTATTCTTGTTGCCGCTGTTGCAGTGAGGATATCGATGACACCCTCTCAGACCGCAAATATTACGGCCGTTGACCAGGCTGTGGCCGATATTCAATACGTTCAGATGCTTGCACTTGGAAACAGGAGCAACAGGAGTATTGTATTTACCGGCGGTTCAGCCGCATATACCATACAAGACAATGCCGGCGTTACAATCGAAACAAAAACCCTTCCCAGCGGGACTACAGCGGGTACTAACGTGACGTTTACCTTTAACTCTCTTGGCGAATTGATCGGAGGCGCAAACCAGACCCTTTTGCTGGGCGGACAAACAATCACCGTTTACAGGATTACAGGGAAAGTGGTGACGTCATGAGACAGGGGTCGAGGGGCCAAGAAACAAGGGTTCAAGGATCAAGGAAAAATCCCGAAAAACTTTTCACTTTTCACTTTTCACTTTTCACGCACAAAGGCTTCACCCTCATCGAACTCATTATCTTCATCATCATCGCAGGAATTTTTTTGCCCGCAACCTATATAGCCTTTTCCTCTGCCATGAGGCAGGCCACACAACCGGAAGACTATACGAGAGGGATGCTTCTTGCGGAGCAGACAATGGAACTGGCGACGAAAAGGTTTTCCAATAACTTTGTTAATAACCCTTCTCAGGTTCCGGCTGACGTAACTGCTCCTCCAACATGCGCTGCTATTGGCGTGACCGTTCCATCAGGGTATACGTGCACCTTTGTACCGACATACGTTACATCTCTTGGCGGCCTTACATTATCGGCGAACAATTATGTTCAACTTTATGTGAGAATCGATACACCTCAGAACAATACATTTGAATCGAGAGGGATGGTCACGAATCATGCGTTTTAAGGAATACAAAGGCTTTACACTGATAGAAATGATTATAACAATTGTAGTCCTTGGAATTCTTGGTGTGTTCACCTTTGCATTTTTCGGAAATTATATGAGCACGTACACGCAGATGCGGGACAGGCGAAGCTTTCACCAGGAAGCCGTATATATAATAGAGAGGATATCGAGAGAGCTTAGGAATGCCATAACGGTAAACTCAATAACTCCCCTTTCTTTCCAGATACCAAGCCCCGGCACACCTGCAGATACAAGCACAACAATTCAGTACAACCTTTCCGGTACCCGGCTAAACAGGGTAGGAAACAGTTCAGGCACTATACTTATCGGCGATAATATCAACGCGTTTACTGTAACGCAACCTACTACGGATTGCTATTATATCACGCTACAGAGGGGAACCGAAACCTACCGGACAACGGTATGTCCAAAAAACGTCTCTTCCGGTTCATCAGGGTTCGGGGGTAACTATGCAGACAATTTATAACAATAGAGGTATTTCACTTGTAATACTGATTGTTATTATGCTTGGCATGGCCCTTATAGGCGGCGGAATTGCCTCTGTTATGTCCTCCAAGCAAAAAAGCTACCCCTATGCGGTAAACAGCTTCAATGCCTATGAGATTGCAAATGCCGGCGCTGAGTTTGCAATACGGTATTATAAGGATAACGCAACTTTTCCCCCGCTAAACACCTCTATCAGTTTTGGTGGTGGTACGTTCACATTAAGCGGTGATATATCTCCTAATAATCAGATAATTTCAATTGGTACATACCGTGGAGTAACACGACAGGTCAAGGTCGTCAATTTTTCCACCTATGCATCATCAACGGGTGATGTGAGTTTTGATAATCCTGTAGACATGGCCAGTTTTTCTCCTATAGAATCGCAAAGCGGTCAGGTGATTGTTGTGAATCCTGCAACCGGCACAATAAGCCTCGGTCAGGGGGCAACAGAGACCTTTGGCGCCATTTGGTACGGAGGAAATGCTGTTGCCGGGGATTGTATCAATGGGAGTTGTAATTTCGGAACAGGTTTCAGGGCATATTTCATCTTTCAGTTTGCTACCGGCTCCACAGGCGACGGGTTTACATTTGCAGTGATCAGCGGCAATGGCGCCGATTACAATGATAAAAATTCTGTCGGCGGTGATACCAGTATGGGGGAGCTTATGGCATACGGCGGCGACTCAAGGAAATATAGCCCCAATAACCCTGTTGAGAGCAATATCTCTTTATTTACTGATTATAAAGGTATCGGCATCAGGCCTCCGAAATTCGGTGTTGAATTCGATATTTATCATAATGACTGCGGGGCTGTTTGCTCAGGCGCAGGCAGCAGGTGCGACACCTCCAATCAGCACATGGCCTATGTTTTCTGGGGCAATAATAACACAATGGGTTGCGCGCCGGAAGATGTTTCCATGTATCTGAAATGGATGCCGTCAATGGCGTATGCCGCAAATACGGTTGTCTACCCGCCGACTCCTAACGGATACATATACAGGGCCCTGAACGACGGGACGAGCGGTGCAACACAACCTGCCTGGCCGGCAGGAGGATCAGGGGGGACTGTAACGGAATCCGGTGGTTTACGATGGCAGGAGGTTTCGTGGAGACAGAATACGACCTTTAGTTTTGGTGACATCGTTGCACCCACGACCGTGAACTGTTCTTTTGACCCGGCTGCCGCAAACGGACATTTTTACAGGGAATCAAGGTCCGGCAACAGAAAAAGCTGTGTCACATGCGGGTTCTTTTGCAGCGAGCCGGATTGGACAAACTGTACAGGCAGCGGTACGTGCGGTGATAATGCGGCAAGATGGCAAGATGCCAATTCTACAATCGGAGCTGTTGTTTTTTCCGGCAACTCAAGAACCTATGATGATAACAGGCATACTGCCGGCAGCGGAGGCAATTACGGGAGCAGCATCGGTACCGGGCCCGCGAACACAACGTCAAGCAACAGTTATTACACAAGCCCCACAAACCCGACGACCTGGTTGGCGGACACCGCAAGCGCCTCTACGGTGAATCCTAAGTATGCATATAGGATGGAAGTGGTACGGGATAGTATTGCCGGAACTTATCAAATCAAATCATGGGTTAAGCCCTGCACCGATGGAACGGCAAATTGCGACATGTACACCAACTCGGCATTAGGCAATGTGGGAAGCGATTACAACCCCAACCCCGCTGATGATCCGACGCTCAACAGGACCATTACGCTGGATTCAACATACAATACGGCTTTCAATAAATTTCTTTTCGGCTGGACGGTAGCTACCGGTGCAGCCACACAGATAGCGGATGTGAAAAAGTTCAGGATGAATTTCAAACCGTAAGCCCCTGTTCCATGACCGGGGTGAGAACTACGCATTTTTCTTGTATTTTTATATAATTCTGGTAAAAATAGTAATGGCAGGAGTAGTAAGGACGAATATCCATGAAAATAACGTCAAAAGGACAGGCAACCATACCAATCGAGATAAGAAAGCAATGTGGGCAGCAATGTTATCCTTGATGTTGTGACAGAGGAAGAAAAGTGATTTCAAAGGACAATAAATAATTGCCAAACGACAAATTCCAATAAAACATTTTTCGTTTGGTGATTGTAATGTTATTATTGATCAATTTATTCACAGGGGTATAGTTTGGATCAGCTTGGTATAGACATAGGAACTGTCAGCGTTAAGTATCTGCGATGGAGAGGCAAGAAGGGGAAAGGGGCTATCATATCAAAGGGGAGCTATCCTTATACCGGTGATTTTGGCAATTTAGCGGAAATCCTGGACGATATAATAATGAAAGAAGGAAACGAGCTTGATGTCTCAATAGGTCTCACCTCACAGGATATACAAAAACGGATTTTTACAATACCGATACTTCCGAAGAACGAGCTGAAGGATGCCCTTAAATGGTCTGTATCAAAGGTTATATCCACGCCCCTTGAAGAGATGAACTATGAATTTTCGATGCTTGGCGAGGTCGATGAAAGGGGCACAAAAAAGCAGGAGGTACTCTTTACAGGCATTCAGAAGACGGATGCCGATAATATTTTGTCGGTTGTCAGCCGGACAGGTTTCCGGAAGATCAGTCTTTTGACGGATGTCGCATTTACCTTTGCCCCTGTTGTGGAGAAAGACGACAAGAACTCGGTTGCCGTGATCGATGTCGGCGGCAGGCAATCCGGTATATATATATTTGATGATCGGAAACTTCGTTTTGTAAGAGAGATAATGACCGCTTCCGAGAGCTTCACAGATGCCCTTATGAGCGGCCTGAACCTGTCTTATGACGAAGCCGAGAAGTATAAACGTGATTTTGGATTTCATGATGAGGCCCTGGGCGCTTTAAGCATACCGCTTGAAAGACTGTCAGGGGAGATTCAAAGGACTTTCAGTGTATACAATCAGAGGTATCCCGAGAAGCCGGTGAAAAACGTATTTATTACGGGTGGTGGTGCAAAAATTCCCGGTTTTTCCAGCAAACTGAAAGAGCTTTTGATAGAAGAGATCGGCATGCTGTATCCTCCGGTTGAAGTTGATGATGAGTTTTTACCTGTTTATGTCCTCTGTGTTTACCCCGGATTACTTATCAATATATTGCCCGAAGAAATTAAGGCAATAGGGAAACAGGAGGTTTACAAGAAATGGACCAGGATCGGGACAGTTGCCGTTGTTGCTGTTCTCATTATATTTTCCTTGAATGTTCTGGCTAAAATTAATCGTATAAATATTTCCATTCAGACAGAGAAAAAGATCATAGAGGGGAAAAGGAAACAGCATATTGAATTCTCAAAAATTGCGGCTACAAGTACCGGTTATAATGAGTTTGTGGCAATTCAGAATGAAATCAAAACGAAGGATGACACATTCATTGCCTTGATGAAATTTCTGTCTGCAAACCTGCCGGAAAGCATACACTTAAAAGAGATAGAGTTTGATAAATACGGTAATGTAATGGCCGGCATATCGAAAAATCCCATAAGAGAAGCATTGCAGAAGGATGAAAAGGCAATCAAAGAATCAATGAAGGTTCCCGGCCCGACCGGAGATCCTCAGAAAGATGCCGCTGCCGCTCTGGCCGCCAGGAAGGCTGCCGAGGCATCAGAAAAAGGTTATGGCGTAAAAATAACCGGATATATTTATGGTGATGTTGATCTGGTTGAAGCTTCCCTTATGAATGTATTGGTCAGATTAAACAAAATGGGTTTTTTGTATAACGTTGATATTGCCCAGAAAGAGATAAAGGATGTTAAGGGACAGAATGCCCTGGAATTTATTTTGACTGCAAGGTGTATGATGTATGAAATTTAAATTCAAAATGTTTTATATCTGGTTTATGGCGCCTGCGATGATTGTTGTTTTATGGATTGCAGCCTTTTACATGCCGTTTTCGGCACAGATAAGACAGAAGGAGAAAGAGCTTTCGAATCTAAAGCAGGAAGAACAAAAAATTGATGGTGATATCAAAACTGCCATCGATGTAAAAAGGCGTGGCGATCAGGTCAAATCTTCAATTGTTGAATTACAGATGCAATTGCCTACTATCGATAAATTCCCTGATTTCATGATCGGGATACTTAGGGATGTAAGAAAAGAAGGTGTATCGCTGAGTAGCTTCAGCAGCAATTTTTCGTCAATCGGAGGTAGCCCCGGGTTATTGCTCATACACCCGATTTTTGAAATGGGTTTGAAGGGCAAATTCATAAACATGGGAAAGTTTCTTGATGACCTTGATGAGAGAAAGGTCTATAAGGCGATTACAAAAGCAAAAATATCATATGATGAAAAAGAATACCCTATTCTTACGGGGAAATTTACTGTAGAATTTACTGCAAGGAGGTCCGGTTCCCTTGAAGAAGGTAAGTAAACCTGTTCTCTTCACGCTCATCTTTGCAATTGGTATGATCTTTTACCTTTTTGTATTTTCAGGTAAAAAAACACCGCCAACTCCTGCGCCTAAACCGCAGTCGACTCAGGCGGTTCCAGGACAGCCACAGGGCGCTGTTCAGACTGTGCCGGGCGCATTGCAAGCGTTAACCGGCGCACAGCAACCTGTCGCAGGGGTCGAGGATGCGAAAAATCGAGGCCGGGTTTATGCTCAGATGAAAGATATTACATGGGCAAGAGACCCCTTTGCTTTTCCGGGAAATGTTGCCCAAAGGCTTGATGAAAAACAATCAAAAGGGTCTGCTAAACTTGTCGCAATTATCGAAGGGAAAAAAGGGAAAGTTGCCATTATCGATAACGAGATTGTCAGGAAAGGCGATATGATAGGCAAAGAAAGGGTTCAGGATATAGGCGACGACAAAATTGTCCTTGTACGTAATGGTGTGAAAAGGGTGGTCAATATCGAGGAAGTACCGTCGACGGATGTTGAAATAAAAGTAAAAAAGAGGGGAAAGTGATGAGCAACCATTTGGGAACTTCAAAAATGGTTTTAGCATTGTTTCTTTTGCTATGCCTTTGTGTATCCTGTGCCCACGTGGATAAGACAAAGGATGTACAATCTCCTGCTGGTGGTCCGGGGGATATCCCCAGCCCCGTGAGCGCTTCGGTGGAACAGGAGAAAAAGATAGAGATTATAAAGCCAAAAGAGTTTTATTCCTTTTCTTTAAGAGATGCCGACGTGAAGGATGTGCTTCGTGCCATTGCCAAACAGACAAATTACAATATGGTTATGGAGCCGGAAGTAGAGGGCGAGTGCACTGTTGACCTGAAGGATGTTACGCTTGAAAAGGCGCTTGAGTACATAGTTGAGCCTTTGGAATACAGCTATAAAATAGAAGGGAAAACAGTATATGTTTCAAAGCCTAAGATTGAAACAAAGATGTTTCCCATAAATTACTTAGCGCTTAGAAAGATAGGGACCAGTAATGTAGACGGAAGCATCGGGGGCACTTCGCCGGGAGGTACATCATCAGGCACATCAACCGTTTCAGGAACAGGCGCAGCAGGCGCATCGAGCGCAGCAGGCGCATCGGGCAGCAGCGTTTCAGTAAGAAGCTTATCTGAATCGGATATATGGAAAAACCTTGAGGATAATATTAAAAAGCTAAATTCCAAAGAGGGAACGGTGTTTGTGAACAATCAGGCGAACATGGTGGTTGTTACCGATTACCCCAGGCAACTGAAATCGGTTGCTAAATTCCTTGAGGGTATTGAAGTGGTTGTGCACAGGCAGGTGATGATCGAGGCGAAGATAGTGGAAGTTCAGTTGAGTGAAGGATACAAGGAGGGCATCAACTGGCAACTTCTCAATGGAAAACTGTGGGATTATACCATAAATGTGGGTCAGCAGCTAACTTCTCCCGTAGTACTGCCGGGTGGGGCTCAAACCGCCACAGCCCCGCCCTTTTTTGCCTTTTTTGTAGGTGGTTCAAATCTTGATATCAATAACACCTTTGTGGAGCTTTTAAAGACCCAGGGAACGATAAATATTGTTTCCAGTCCCAAGATTGCCACTATGAACAACCAGAGGGCAGTCATCAAGGTCGCGAAACAGGATGTCTACTTCGATGTTCAGCAGAGCACCGGTTCGGGAGCAGCTACCCCTACGGTTACATACACTCCAAGGTTTATCAACGTAGGCCTCATACTGGACGTGATCCCCCAGATAGATGACGCGGGGAATATCATCCTGAATATCCATCCTATGCTTACCAACAAAGTAAGTGAAGTACTGCAACCGATCAATACCGGTGTAGGCCCTACTACATATACCTCCGTTCCTGTTCTCGATGTGCGGGAGACGGATACGATGGTCAAGGTGAAAGATGGCGACACAGTTATCATCGGAGGTCTTTTGCAGGATTACAAGAAAAATGATGTTAAGGGAGTACCGGGACTCATGTCGATCCCGCTTTTCGGCAAGTTGTTTTCATATACGGAAGAAACATCAACAAAAATTGAGTTGGTAGTGCTCCTGACGCCAAGGATTGTATACAACGGGGCCAGGAAATGAGCATAATCCTCGATGCATTAAAGAGAGCCCAGGAAGAAAGAAAAAAGATTACACAGACAGGCTTTCCAAAGATCAGCGCAGGAAAGACAGCCAATAAACAAAAATTGGCTTTTTACATTGTTGTCGGCGGGCTTGTATGCCTTATTCTTGTAGTTTTGTTTTTCCCCTTCCGGAAAAAACCTGCACAGGTACAGACTGCTGCTGTAAAAAGTTTACCGGTTGTTATTACACCTGTAAAAACTGAGTCTCCCGCGAAGGTCGAGCCCCCTCCGGCTAAAATTGAACCTGCGGTGAAAACCGAGACTAAAACGAGCGTTCCCGCAAATACCTCCGCATCTCCTCTTGATAAAAAGGCGACAGATACACAATCTCCACAATTGAAAAAACAGCCTGAAACCTTGCAGAAGGCAGCCGCCTATGTTCCAAAGCGGAAAGCCCGGCCAAAGCAGCAGTTACAGGATACCCGGGAAACAATGTTGCCGCAGGAGGATACAAGGGTAGTTGTCAGGAAAGCTGATGACGAGAAGATCATGAATGCCTTTAACGAGGCAATCGAGGAGACGAAGAACGGCAGGTTGGAGGTTGCAAAGGGATTGTACCTCGGCATCCTTGAGGAAAAGCCTGATTACGTGGAGGCCCTGAATAACCTCGGTGTAATAGCCATGAGGCAGGATAATTTGGATGAAGCCTTGTCTGCCTTCAGGAAATGTCTCGGGTATAAGAAAGATTATGCAAAGGCATATAATAACATCGGACTTGTTATGATGACCCGGGGCGATACGAGGGCAGCCGAGGAATATTTCAGAAAATCTATTGAGATGGACAGGGACAAGGTAGAGCCTTATTTAAATCTCGCTGCTATTATGAGGAGTGAGAAGAGGTATGATGAGGCATCCAGATTGTTGGAATCATTAATCGGCAGACAGGTAAGAGATGCATCGCTTTACTTGTCTCTGGCGATAATAAAGGATGAGACGGGAAAATATAACGACGCGATACAATATTACAGGTATCACCTTGGTATGGGGGGAAGCAGGGGAGAAAGAAATAATGTCGTTAACAGGTTAAAGATACTTGAGGAAAACCAAGCTACGACAAATCGTTGAGAGAGGTGTTTCCCAAGGGGTCAAAAGCATTTTTCTCTTTTCGGGTTTTTCACCCCTTGGCAACAAGGATGGAATTGTGAAGCTCGGGGGAGCCGAACTTAACGAGGATGAAATAGATGGCATCCTCAACTTTACCACAACAAAATGGCAATATGAGGCATTCAAAGAGCAGAAGGAACTTTCCTACAGTTACACCATAGAAGAATTAGGACGCTTCAGAATAAGCGCATTTTATAAAAACGGAAGTATCGGCCTCGTCCTGAGGCCAATCCCCGACAATCCCCCCGGTTTTGACAGCCTTGGTCTTCCCGAAATACTGAAAAAATTTATATTTTATCTTAATGGACTTATTTTGATTACCGGTCCTGCAGGAAGCGGAAAATCCACAACCCTTGCATCCATGGTTGATCTTATCAATAAGAACAGGTCCTGCCATATTGTGACCGTCGAAGATATTATTGAATTTATTTATACGCCGGACAAATCTATCGTAAGCCAGAGGGAAGTCGGGAGGGACACAAGGTCATACGATGAAGCCCTGAAAAGGGTGTTAAGGGAAGACCCTGATGTTGTTGTCGTAGGTGATATAAGGGATGCGCATACAATGAAAGGGGTCCTTGGAATCGCCGAGACAGGACATCTGATCCTGGCAGCACTGCATACATCCACCGCTGTTCAGAGCTTACAGAGGATCATGGATTTTTTCCCGGAAAATGAAAAAAAACAGATAAGGAATCAGATAGCAGGGTTGCTTATAGGCATAGTATCTCAGAGATTACTGAGAAATATTGATGAAAAAGGTTTTCTCTGTGCCTGTGAGGTATTGATCAACAACCAGTCCGTAAAGAGCCTCATCAGGGAGGGTAAGATTCATCAGATATCGTCGGTTATGGATATGTCGAAAAAAGAAGGCATGACGACGATGGATAATGCACTCCTTAAGCTCTATGAAACAAATATGATCAATACATCCGATGCAATTGAATACTCGTCCAAAGAAAAAGGTTTTATAGAAAAGATTGTAGCAAAAACATCTCATCAGAAAGAATTGTTGGGTGGAGACGGGCTTTTGAACATTCAAAAAGGAACGGTTCTATATGATGCTGATTTTAGCAGAAAGAACCTGAGCTATTTCGATTCGTCCGGCAATCTGCTTAATACCCCTGTGGGGTTGATGTTTAGAGATAACGGCCGGTCGAAAGGCGGTTTTCATTTTATAATTGATTATACGATCTTGAACGGGAAGAAAGAGCCTTTCCTGTTAAACTCTCTTTTCAGCCTTACGTATAAAATTTTAGATGTTAAGTCGGGAAAAAACTTTTATACTTTTAATATGAAGATTTTTCTGAAGGAGAAAGAAGCGGTTGAAATTCTGAAAGAGCCTGCAAAACTGATAAACGACAACGACTGGCATTCGTTGGCCATACCGATTCCAAAGCCGTATGCCGGAAAAGCGCTGAAACACTATACGTTGCTTTTCGAGGATGATATCAGGGAAATTGTGTTTACGAATATATATTTTGTATGAGGTGTTGCAATGAATATTGCTGAAATGTTATACGCCATGATCGAAAAAAATGCATCGGATCTGCACCTGATAAAGGGTATCCCGCCTGCAATGAGGATACATGGCGACCTGGTTTACCTGAATAAGGCGCCGCTCACCGACAGTAATCTCAGGGCTGTTCTGGATGATACGGTGAAGGATATAAAAAAACGGGACAGTTTTTTGGATGAAAAAGAGTATGACTTTGCCTATGAGTTGGGCAGTGATGCCCGATTCAGGTTCAATTTATATTTTCAAATGGGTTCAATCGCATTTTCTATCCGCCACGTATCGATGAGGATACCCAGGCTTGAGGATCTGAATCTTCCGAAGATTTTAAGAGAACTTATCAAAAAACAAAATGGACTGATCCTCGTCACGGGTCCCACGGGAAGCGGGAAATCAACAACACTGGCGGCAATGATTGACTTGATTAATCAGGAAAGATCTCTCCATATCGTAACAATAGAAGATCCTATCGAGTATGTATACAGGCCAAAAAAAAGTATCATATCACAGCGGGAAGTAGGAGGCGATACGCTGTCCTTTGCAGGTGCGCTGAAACATGTTCTGCGACAGGACCCGGATGTCATCCTCATCGGTGAAATAAGAGATTTAGAAACCATGCAGGCAGCCATTACGGCGGCTGAAACCGGGCACCTTGTGCTTTCAACTCTTCATACAACAAGCGCTTCGCAAACAGTGGACAGGATAATCGATATTTTTCCCCCATATCAACAGTCCCAGATCCGTTCACAGCTTTCTATAACTCTTCAGGCTGTAGTTACGCAGAAGCTTGTAAAAAGGATCGATGTTAAAGGGAGGATACCGATTACAGAGATTCTTATTGCAACCCCGGCCGTGCGGAGCATGATTCGGGAGGGCAAGTCTCAGCAGATATATTCAGCCATTGAAATGGGCAGAGACTATGGGATGCACACGATGGAGCAAGGACTTAATGAACTTGCAAACAGAAATATTATAAGTTGGGAAGATGCCAATACAACTTCAGGAATGGTAAGAACGATAAGGGAGAAACAATAACCAATAACCTGATTATACAGGAGTCGACAAATGGTTCAGCGTATAAGGAAAAGATTGGGCGAAATTTTATTAGAGGCAAACAAATTATCTGAGGATGATCTTCTCAGGGCCCTCACCGAGCAGAAAAAGTACGGCGAGAAACTGGGCAAGACAATCATTAAGCTGGGTTTTCTGTCTGCAAAAGAAATCGTCGATATAATAAGTCAACAACTCCATATACCGATTGTTAACCTCGACAACAAGGAGATACCCGAGGAACTCCTGAAATTACTCCCGCAGGAGCTTGTAAAGAACTATATGGTGCTGCCCGTTGAGAGACGGTTTAATGTGTTAAGGCTTGCCATGGTTGATCCCCTTGACATTAACGCCATGGATGAGGTTGCAAGGGCGGTAAAAATGGAGGTTGAGCCCTGTATCGTTACAGAGGCGGAAATGAAACGTGCCCTTGAAAAATATTATGGCTTGAAAACGCTTGTGGAAGAAACCCTTGAAAAGATGAGGGAGGGAGAAGACCTTACCCTGATAAAGGAAGAAGATGAGGAGAAGGACGAGATTATATCGGTAGATATGGCGCAGGAAGAACCTGTAGTGAGATTTGTAAACAGCCTTCTTGCCCAGGCCCTGAACGACGGGGCAAGCGACATCCATGTAGAGCCTCAGGAGAAGAAAATGAGGGTGAGAATGAGGATAGACGGAAAGTTGAGAGAGGTGCCGTCACCTGAGAAAAAGATGTTTCTCCCCATTATCTCAAGGATAAAGATTCTTGCCGGTATGGACATTGCAAAGACAAGGATACCTCAGGATGGAAGATTTAATATCAGGGAAGGCTCAAAGGATGTAGGATTGAGGGTTTCCACCTTTCCCACCATTCATGGGGAGAAGGCGGTTTTAAGACTTCTCGATAAAAGCGCAGCCCTTTACGGCATAGAGAGGCTGGGATTTCTCCCGCACGATGAGGAAAAAATAAAAGATGTAATTAAAAAACCGTATGGATTTATCCTTTCAACGGGTCCCACGGGAAGCGGTAAATCTACAACCTTGTATGCCATATTAAACCATCTGAATTCCCCTGAAAAAAATATAATTACTGTCGAAGACCCTGTTGAGTATACCCTTGACGGGCTTGCCCAGGCACAGATAAACCCCAGGGCAGGCCTGACTTTTGAATCCGGTTTAAGGTCAATATTACGTCAAGACCCCGACATTATCATGGTTGGTGAAATCCGCGACAAAGAGACGGCAACGATCGCTGTGCACTCTGCGCTAACCGGTCACCTTGTACTGTCTACACTGCATACCAATGATGCGCCGGGCGCTGTATCAAGGCTTGTGGAAATGGGTGTTGAACCTTTTCTTGTTGCATCATCTGTTTCATGTGTGATAGGCCAGAGGCTTCTTCGAAAAATCTGTGATGATTGCAAAACCGCCTTTCACCCCATACAGACAGTCCGGGAAAAATTGGGAATAGGCCCTGATGCGGTGCTTTATAAGGGGGCAGGATGTCCTGTGTGTAAGTATACAGGCTATAAGGGAAGGACCGGCGTATATGAGGTGCTTGTCATGGATGACGATATCCGGGAACTTGTTTTAACAAAGATATCCAGTGATAATATAAGGAAAGTGGCTATTGAAAAGGGGATGATGCTGATGTATGACGATGCCATGGAGAAGGTTCGACTTGGCCGGACTACATTGGAAGAAGCCTTGAATGTAACACAGGTGAATTGAGAAGGAGAAAGGTGAAATGGGAAAGGTAAAAGTGATGAGTAAGTCGAGTAAGGTGAGTAAGTTAAGTATAAACATTACTCAACCACTCAACTGCTTAACTCACTCAACAGGTTTATAGAATATGGCTAAATTTGCATATAAGGCGCGGGATGATAAAGGCGTCCCGATTACAGGGGTGATGGAAGGCGAGAACGCCAGATCCATCTATACGCAGCTTGATGCATCAGGCCTTTTTCCAATTTCTGTGACTGAAGAAAAGAGCGCCGGTTTTTCCATGAATATCAACACCAAATTTGCCATATTCAACAAGGTAAAGTTCGATGATCTGATATTTTTTACACGGCAGCTCCAGACGGTTGTCAGGGCGGGTATCCCGCTTATTTCCGGTCTCAAGGCGCTTGAAGAGCAAACGACGAACACGAGGTTGAAAGAGGCGATAAAAAATATTTATGAAGATATTGATAAGGGTCAAAGTTTCTCCGATTCACTTGCAAAGCACAAAAACGTATTTCCTGAAATCTATGTGAGCATGATAAGGGCTGGAGAGACGAGTGGTTCCCTCGAGGAGGTATTTGAAAAACTTTCCGGTGTCCTTGAGTTTCAGATGAAGACCAAAGAGATGCTGAAGGCCGCCATGAGGTATCCCATGTTTGTTGTCTTCACGCTTGTGGGCGCATTTGTTGTGCTCATTCGTTTTGTTGTGCCCAAATTTGCGGATGTTTTTAAAACCGCAAAAATTGAACTTCCTTTACCCACGAAAATCATCTTGATTATGAGTGATATAGCACAGAAATACACTTTGCCGACAATCCTTGTAATTATTGCAATAGGCATAGCCTTTTTTTTCTACAAAAGGTCACAACGGGGCGCTTTGACCATAGACAGCTTAAAATTAAAAGTTCCAATTATTGGTCCGATTATACTTAAGATATGTATGAACAGATTCGCATTTATGCTTGAAAACCTTGTCAGGGCCGGTCTCCCGATTGTTCAAACTTTTGAAATAGTATCAAAAACTGTCGGAAACAAATTTATAGCAAACAAGATCGATGAGATAAGCGGAAAGGTTGAAAGAGGGAAGGGGATTGCGAAACCCATGAAGGAGGCGCAAATCTTTCCTCCCCTCGTTCTGCACCTTGTTTCTACAGGCGAAGAAACAGGCGCTCTTGAAGAAATGCTGCGTGAAGTATCCATACACTATGACAGGGAGATTACCTATTCGGTAACAAGACTTTCGGCATGGATAGAGCCGATTATGACTGCGGGGTTATCCATCATGGTTCTGTTCATGGCGCTCGCCATTTTCATGCCGTGGTGGAACATGATGAGTGCGATGAAGGGCGGCGGTTGAAAAGGTTTTTTAAAGACCCGAAAAATCTGCAATACAGGTTAAATATTATTATACCTGTAGTTGTTTTCCTTACAAGCATTCTTGTGGCAATTACAGCAAGGACATTTATTGCAGACCCTCGCACTGATTATGTCTGGATTATCTCCGTATCGCTTTTTTCTGCCCTGTGCTCGTTATTTATAGTCCTGGCAGTGACTCAACCCCTTAAAGAATTGATTGCAAGGGCTGAGCAACTTGTAAGATTTCAGGGGAAGAAGTCTGAACGGGGCCAGATGATAGAAGTATATCAATTAATTGAAAAATTGATAGAGCTTGTAAAGTCGGAAAAAACAGGGAATAACGGAGATAAAACCGATGCCATTAAAGGTTTGGAAAGGCTTGACTATCTTCTCCCCTTGGGTTACATGTCGCTTATGGTCGCGCATGAAGTGAGAAACCCACTCGGGACCATTACGGGAATGAGCGAGCTCATAAAACAGAAGACGGACATTCGTGAGGTAAATGCTTATGCAGATGCCGTTTTAGATGCGGCAAAGAAAATAGACATATTTACGAAGGAACTCCTTGATTTTACGGATACTGAAGTTGAAAGAGAAGATGTTGATATTAATAATATAGTGGAAGAGATAATAAATTCTGTAAGCAGGGATTATAAAAAAGTGGAGTATGAATTTAAAAAGGACAAATATAAACCGTATACCGGTGATTCGAGCAAGCTGTTTCAGGCAATACAAAATATTATAAAAAATGCCTTCGAATATGAAAAGGATGGAGGATGTGTAAAAATAGAAACACACTTAAGTGAACCTATTATGATATCTGTTTTGAATGAGAGTTCATTCATAGATGAAAATGACCTTGATTCCCTGTTCAAACCTTTTTTTTCAAAGAAAAGGGGCGGCAGGGGATTGGGATTGTTTATAGCCATGCGAAATGTTAAATTGCATGGCGGAGATATAATGGTTGAAAGCGGAGAAGAAGGAACGAAGTTTACGATACAGTTGCCGGGGAAATTGTAAACAATAGTTGTTTCTTGAGTTTGTTTGGTTGCTTTAGTTTCTTTCGTTCTATAACCAAAGAAACCAGATAAACCAAAAAAAACCAAAGAAACGGTTTTTGTTGGAGTTTGCATGCATGAAAAGATCATAATTATTGAAGATGATGCCGGAGTAAGGTTTTTTCTTGAAGAGGCCCTGAAGGGAGAAGGTTATATCCCTTTATCTTTTGAATCATATGAAGATGCTTTGCCCGCAATGGCAAATGATGTCGGCCTTATTATCATGGATATTAAGCTCCCCGGTATGGATGGGCTTTCGGCAATTGACGAAATCAAAAAGAGGATAGACACCCCGATTGTTATTATTACAGCATACGGAACAAAGAAGAATGCCATGGAAGCGATTCAGCGCGGCGCTACGGATTTTTTTATAAAACCCGTTGCACTTGATGAACTGAAGGTTGTTGTAAAGAGAACACTGGGGACGAGAAAATTGATAAAGGAAGTGGAATTATCAAAGGAAGAAGAGCTGAAAAACTTTGTGTATCATGGGGTTGTGGGAAAATCGGAGAGTATGCGTGAGATTTTCAGGAGTGTAGAGAGGTTTGCCGGCAGAGATATCACGGTTCTTATTACCGGTGAGACCGGTGTCGGTAAAGAGGAAATTGCCAAGCTCATCCATAACCTGTCAAAACAGAAAGGTAAACTTATAACGGTAAATTGTGCCTCCATCCCTGATAATTTGCTGGAAAGCGAGCTTTTTGGCTATGAGAAGGGCGCTTTTACGGGGGCAGTCCAGCAAAAACAGGGCAAATTTGAAATTGCCGACAAGGGTACAATCATTCTTGATGAAATAGGAGAGATGAGCTCATATCTCCAGGCAAAACTTTTGAGGGTTATAGAAACAAAGGAAATAGAAAGGCTCGGCGATATTGAGAAACGAAAAATCGATGCAAGGATCATAGCAACTACAAACAAGGAACTTGCGAAGGAGATGAAAGAGGGCAGGTTCAGGGAGGATCTTTATTTTCGTCTTGCCCAAATATATATTTCCGTCCCGCCGCTCAGAACAAGAAAAGAAGATATACCTGTTCTGATAGACAACTATCTGGTTAATATCTCAAAGGATGCGGGAAAAATATTTAATATCTCAAAGGACGTATGGAACCTGTTCCTCGAATATGATTGGCCTGGAAATGTCAGAGAACTTGTAAATGTCATAAAAAGGGCCGCTATCATGTGTGACGGAAACCTGATTACCCTTGATGAGCTGCCTCTTCATTTAAAAGGTGATTACAGACTTGAGGGCAAGGTATATTCCGACACGTTGCTGGATGATGCCATATCTGCGCTGGAAAAAAGAATGGTCGTTGACGCATTGAAAAAGACAAGCGGTTCCCAGGTGAAGGCTGCGAAACTCCTTGGAATTTCGGAGCGAAGCATGTGGTACCGGGTGAAGAAGTATGAGATAACTGATAGCTAAAAGGTAAAAGGCAAAAAGTAAAAGGTGGAAGGCGGAAGGTGGAAGTAGAAAGAGAATTGCGAAATGTGAAAGGGAGAAGGGGGAAGATGCGGGAAATTCACAGTTCACAGATCACGGTTTTAAAGCCCTTGCTATCAACCATGAACCATGAGCTATGAACTATCGGCTAGTTTTGTTGCCTTGCTACAAATTTTGTAGCCTCGTGGTAAAACCTGAAACCTGAAACCTGAGAGCTGAGAGGGGTAACAGGCTGATTTTAAGGTATTTACCTCTATACTATCCGCTCTATACTCTACGCTCCAAAGCGTGGCATGAAGATTGCTATACCAAATGAGAGATATGAATTAAATGTATTTGGGATATGCTGAACTGAAAAAAAGAAAGGGAGGTGAAAAAATATTAAGCTTTACTAAAATTTTCTTGTAGCAAATTTAAATATTTTTAGGAGGCATTAAAATGAAAACGTTACAAAACAAAAAAGGCTTCACGTTGATCGAACTTATCATAGTCATCATCATCCTTGGTATACTCGCTGCAGTGGCAGTGCCTAAATATCTTGATATGAAGACGGATGCGGAGAAGGCCACGGCATCAGGAATTCTTAGTTCGCTTATGGGCGCCGAGAACGTTCTGTTTGCCAGGCTCGCACTTTCCGGCACAGCTTACACCTTTGGCGACGTTGTGGGCAGTGCGGCAATATCAGGGGTCACATTTAATGTCGGCGGCGCTACGGGAGGCACCATGCAGGTTGGTTCACACACCTATACGGTAACGTATACGGCAGGCAGCTCAACAGCGGCAGGCACATTTGCAAAAAGCTGGTAAGGAATTATAATTTTTAAACGTAAGGCAAAGATTAGAGGCTATGTGCCTAATGAAGCGAAATAAGGGTTTTTCGCTCATTGAGCTTCTTATCATAATCGTTATTATCGGGATAATTGCAGTTGTTTCTGTGCCGAGATATATGATTTTGAAGACCGATGCGGAGAAAACTACGGCATCCGGCGTTCTCAGCGCGCTAATGGGCGCTGAGAACGTCCTGTTTGCCAGGCGGGTACTCACCGGCACAGCTTACACCTTTGGCGACGTTGTGGGCAGTGCGGCAATATCAGGGGTTACATTTAATGTCGGCGGCGCTACGGGAGGCACCATGCAGATTGGTGCAAACACATATACGGTAACGTATACAGCGGGTAATGCTACAACAACAGGCACATTTGCAAAAAGTTGGTAAACAAATGAACAAGGTTGACCTGTAAAGGTATATTCATCAGTTTGTTTAACATAAGGAAAAAAGAAGTATGTCGTTGCTTTTAAAGAATTTTAATAGATGACTATATGTATTCCAATACTTGTCTTTATCAGCGTTGTCTATTTTCATAATGTAGCGACAGCAAAGAGCATTTTTATTGAAAGAGACCTTTCCGGTTTTTTCGTACCTCCAAAATATATTTGGGTAGCATTAGTTAAATCCTTCAGTATTCCCTTGTGGAATCCTTATAACTATTCCGGGATCCCTCTTCTCGCGACGCTTCAGCCCGGCGTTTTTTATCCACCCCATGTTTTTTATCTTTTTCTTCCTTTTAATGTTGTGTGGAATTGGTTGATAATACTTCATTTCGTATTTGCCGGCGTTGCAGTTTTGTTTTTTTTACGACACATGAAGGCTTCTATCGAGGCTTCTTTTGTAGGCGGCATCGTATTCATGTTCTCCGGATACCTCCTTTCAGTTCACAACCTCCTACCGCATTTATTCTCCGTATCATGGTTCCCGCTTGTTCTTATGTTTTTTCTCATGTATTTAGAACGAGGAAGGCTAAAATATGTGGTTTTGACGTCTCTATGCATCTCTATGCAGTTTTTTGCCGGGGCGCCGGAGATTGTGATGATGACACTACTTGTCATGGTAGTTTTGTCCTTTTTGTATCCTGTTTTTTCTGATGGTCCTGTCGTCAATTTCTATTTGAGAATAAAAGCACTTTTAATCGTTTTCCTGCTTTTCTTTCTTGTCTGTGCAATACAATTTTTACCTTTCTACGAACTGTCATCCAACAGCATAAGAAAAGGCGGCTTGGCTTACAGGGAGGCGACTACATGGTCATTCGCCTGGAAAGATTTTATACAATTTTTTATTCCCAATCCCTATGGATATTTTCAGAGCGATGCAAAATACTGGACGAATCAGGGGTGGTTAAAAACCGTATATCTTGGTATCATGCCTTTTGTTTTATCCATATTTTACTTTATCTCGAAAGACAAAAAGAAAATATTGTTTTTATTGCTGATGCTGATCTCCTTCATCTTTGCCCTTGGAGGAAATACGCCATTTTATAAAATTCTGTATCACATCCCGCCTTTTAATAGCGTCAGATATCCTGTAAAATTCCTTTTTGTTTTCTTTTTTGTGATTGCCATTACATCGGGGCTCGGGTACGACAGGTTGAAAGAAGGGATCAGGGATAAGGACCCATATGTAAAAAAGTTAATTCTTACAGTTTTTTATATAGGGTTTTTATTTGCTCTGGCATGGGGGTACGTTGCCCTTTTTAGACCTGATGTCTATAGTTTTTTTGAAAGACATAACATAAAACCGGATGCATATAACGATATCGATTTCAACATTCATAGCATAAAGAGATTCCTTTTGTTTTCCTTTCTGTTTTGCACGATGCTTCTTTTATCGCTAAGAACTAAATACAAGAAGATTGCTCTGTTGGGTGTAATCGCATTAATCACCACAGATCTTTTTTTATCGAACTATGGTTATTACAACACAACGTCATGGGAATATTATATGGGTAAAAATGAATTTGTTAATAAAATTCATCATGCCGAAACCGGGAGATATATTATTACACCTGATACGGATAAAGAGTTCAAAGTATTTCCGGAAGATAGGAGAGTTTTTAAACCGTATTACGCGGCTTTATTCGGCTCGTATACAGCGGGCGGCATGGAAGTGCTGAGAATCGGCGATTATGAGAATTTTACGAACATACTGTATTCAACAAAATCCCTTGAGGAGGCAAAGAGATACCTTGATATTTCAGGTATAGCTTATTTAGTTACAATAAACAATATCGAGGATAAAGAATTCAGGCGCCTTGAGAGTATCCGGGTTGGAGAAAAACCGGTTTATCTTTATGAATATCTAAAATCTCCCGGCAGATTTCTGTTATTTGATAAAGCGGTCTATGTGGCTAATGCCAAAGCTGCTGTGGAAAAATTAACAGATAATGCCATAGACCTCCGTTCAACGTTAATACTGGTTGGTAAAAATAAAGGTCCAAATTCCCCCTTACCCCATCTTGCTAAAGGAAAGAATCGGGAGGGGGCGGCTGGGACAACAACCCTTGTATCATACAATGCGAATAAGGTGGTCATTGAATGTGATGCAAACACCGGTGCCTTTTTGTATGTAAGCGATACATACTATCCCGGCTGGAAGGCGTATATTGATGGGAAAGAAACCGAAATTTACAGGGCGAACCTTGCTTTCAGGGCAGTTGAAGTGCCTGCCGGCAAACACAGGGTAACATTTAAGTATGTACCTTTTTCCTTTTACTTAGGGCTTGTTTTAACATGTATCGGCATAGCGGCATGCTGTTATCTGATAAAAAGGGATAACATGAAACCTTAGCGCTATCCTGCAACTGTATTTACTCCAATCTTTTTTCTCATGGTTAGACAAGAGAGCACATAAAAGGCCAGGACAAGAATGAGGAGCGCTTTAATCCCGAAAACGAAGGAGAGGGATTCAAAGAGTCCCCCAATACAGGCGCCGAAGATGTTGGAGCCAAGGGCGATGTCTTTTCGTGGTGTGCTGCTGAACGAATGGATAAATATCACCCCTGCAAAAAATACGGGAATATTCATGAAGATAGAGACTGCCATGGCCTTCAGGAAACTCCCCGAGACATTCATGCTGCCAAGCGGTGCAATAAAAATGCACAGCACCGACAGCCAGAGCAGATAATAGAAAACCTTTATATTTAAGAGCTTAAAACGGGCAGCGAAGAGATTGGCAAGAAGGATAAGTATTAAAATAGCCGTTATCATATAGGCATTGACCAGCCAGGTCGAGCCGAATAAAAGGGATGATTTTGAGATGTTCTGAAATTCGAGCAGGAGGAAAGCGGCCCCAAGAAAAAAGAAGTGGAGATCCAATCTTTCTTTTTGTGTAAAAAGTGTCCGTGTTCCGATAGCGAATATAATAATCAGGCTTATGATAATGCAGAGAAACATCTTGGGAAGGGCAGGTCTCTCAAGATATAGATACGGCCAGTCGTCGGTCGTGATTTTTACATCCTTTTTTTCAGAAATAATTCTATTAGCGTCAATAAAGGACTTTAATGCCGGATCAACCGCGAGGGCTTTAGAAATTTCGCCGGGATTTGCAGCGGCAACATACATAGTGCCGCCGAAACCGAAAATGCCGCTTGGAGTACCAATCCTGAATGTAAGCGGAGCGCTTCCGAAGACTCCCGTGAGGAGATTATATATTCTGTAAGCTATCCAGTCCCGTTTTGCCATGAAGACAATGGTCATTATTCCGTCAGGTTTAAGGAGCCTTTTAGCCTCTTTAAAACTTTCAAGCGTGTAGACATAGTGGTCCAGGCGTATGTTGTTATAACTCGACGATGTGGTATGGGCATCGAGAAGCCCAAAGGCAACAACATCATATGTTTTCCTTGTTTTTTTGAAAAAAGAACGGGCATCGTCTATGTGGATGTTTACTCTTTTGTCTTTGTACGGGCGTTCCGGGTGAAGCAGATAGCCGATTTTGTAAATTACAGGGTCTATCTCTACCGCATCAATATGCTTTATGCCCTGGCGCAGCGCGCCTGCCACGTCATTCCCCCCGCCTGAACCGACAATAAGGACATTCTCAGCCCCTTTTTTTAACATATAGGGGATTTCATATTGATTGAAGCAATAACCTGTATATAGCAATTGATTGTTCGTTTGGTTATTGCCGTAATTTTTTTCAAAGAAATCCCTGGAGATATTCTGGAGACTCATGTATCCTACGTTGTTTACATCCAACATGTAACCGTGCATTATTCCATCAAATCGGTTTTCATTGACACTGAGTTTTTGGTAAGGGCTCCAGATAGTAAATAAGCTGTTTTCTGCCGGAATAAACAGCATAATGAAAGAAAAAAGCGCAGCCATGGCGATAAAGAACAGCTCTTTTGTACTTTTTTGAAAAAAGGGCATGGACAGAAAAAGAGCAATGAAATACCAGACCCATGGAGACAGGGAAAGAAAGGAGATGGCGCTGAAAAGCCATATACCGACGATATTTCCAAAAATATTTAATGAATAGGCGATAATGGGTTTGTCATGACCGTTAAAAAGTGTGCCGAGCAGTTGACCTATAGGGAAAAATACCGCCGCAATAATCCCGAACATAAAAACGGTCAGTATTGTCCCGGCGATGGCGGGAAAAAAGTTGTCAGGCCGTATTGCCTGATACCAGATCACAGAGTCTGAGAAGCCGCTGAGAAGCTCAGTAATTTTGATAAAGGGGATGGATTTGACCGAGACGATAAGCACGGCAAGAAGCCCCAATGAGGATAACGGGTAAGTCTTTTTTTCGGCAAAGTAACAGCCGAGCCCTACGCCGATAAAACAGGCAAGGAGAACAAGATTATTTACATAGGCAAAGATTCTGATTTCCGTGGATATCCAGCGGACGAGAAAAAGTTCCAGGAAGAGCATCCATATGCTTAATATTAAAATCTGGAAATTCCTGCCTTTAAAGAAACCGGTCATAGTGGTTGCTTGTCTCATTAACCCTCCGGGGTTTGATTTTAAAATACATATACCGAAATTATTATGCCGGTCAACTTTAATACTGCCTCGCAGCAAATCATGTTTGCTTCTTTTCCGTAAAAAACGAAAACCCCTTTCGTGAGGTTCATGAGATCGTTAGTGTAATTTCCCTCAGAAAGGTGTATACTATGAGCACGGTCGATCTCACCTTCTTTGCTCCGCGGCTGCATACAGGGTCGGCTGATACGGAATACAATCGCCTTTCGATTCCCGACAGATTACCAGCGAACAGATATAAAGAGAGTGACAAATGTCAAGCGTTGCAGAATTTATTGAGGTAAGAAAGAGTATCGAGACACTCGCCGCACAGATCATCCTGTTTGCCGAGCACAAGGCAATCCAGGATTCAAGACAGCATCTCGATGAAGCAAATCGTCAGCTGGAAGTACTCAAAACTATGGTAGCCAACGATGTGCAGGTGATCGTGGCCGGCCGTCTCTCCAAGCAACTTACAGGCCTTGGGGCAAAGGTTGAAACAATGGAAGCGAAAACGCCCGTGAGAAAGGTAGCTGCGAAAAAGAAACAGCAAAAGGCGGTTATTCAAGTTCCTTAAGATGGAAGATCAATGTGCTGGCCAGCGCCGTGAATATGCCGAAGATTGTAATGCCTAATCTGAAACTGTACAAATCCCCTGAGATGCCCAGTAAATAAGGCACGATGCCGCCTCCGAAGACGATGCTTATGGCAAGGATAATTCCCGTAGCCAGGCTTCGCATCTCCCGGCTGAATGTCTTCGCCATCGCTACAAGCCCCACCGGGAAAAAGCCTGTCACAAAAAATGCCTGTAGAAAAAGAATAATCCCGATATATCTGGCGGAAACCAGGCCCAGGAGAACGGTGAAAACACTCGTAATGATCATAATAAGAAACATGATCTTTCTAAGGTTAAATCTGTCAATAAGAAAACCGCATGCGATTGCCACAACAATCGATCCCAATCTTGATATGCCCAATATGGTATTGGCATAACCTATGTTCATCTGCAATTCCTTTGTCAGGTAGAGAGGCACAATGGAGTAAATGCCGAGGTTCGATCCTGCGCCAAAGACCCAAATTATAGCCATCAGCCAGAGGGACCGGATTTTAACAATATCCCTGAACATTGCCTTGGGAGGATTGTCGATTTTTACCTCGCTGCTTGCAAAAAAGAAAACAACTGAGCAGACCAGGAAGACGCACCCATACACCGCAAATATCCCGCGCCAGGGGAGGAAGTGGAGAAGGAACAGAGCCACGAATGGAGTGGCAAATATGGCGCTTGAGGCCGCGGTATCATGAATGGCAATTGCCTTGCCCCAGTTTTTTTCAGAGTAATATTCGGTAATCAGCGGAATGGCAGAAGGCAGGTATAAGCCGACAGAAAGGCCGACCACAAAAGCGAAAAGATAGAGCAAAAAGAAATTGTTAAAAAAGGGGATTAAAAAAGCCACCAGGCTCAGGAGCACCAGAGAGAAAACAATAGTCTTTTTATAACCGAATTTGCCGGAAAAAAGACCGGAAACAATCACCGCAATGCCATATCCAGCCGACAGGAATACGAAGATGCTGCTTGCCGTTGCGTGATTAACCATGAACTCATCTTCTACAATCGGTAAGATTGGCGAGAAGACCATCCTGACTGAGAAGTTAACGAACCAGATAAACCAAAGAAAAAAGAGAAAAAGAAGTGCTTTACCCCGGAAATTGGAATACCTTTCCATGGCTTTAATCTAACCCAACACCCTTTATAATTTCAATCTAATACAAATTTTTTTTGCCGCCCGCTTGCGCTCGACAAGTATGGACGAAGACAGACAGGTGAGCGGGGGTATATTGAATTGGAAATTAAGATTCAGATTTTGTCCCAAATGGTATATAATAAAACCCCATGCGGAAAATCATTGTGGATATCGATAATACACTCTGGGATTTGGGGCCTGTGCTGTATGAACAACTTAAGAAGTTCAACCCGGAACTCCCACCTCCATCGAATTGGTATCAATGGGATTTCTGGAACGGATACGTTTCGGAAAGGATTCTCTATACGGTTTTAAGAGATATCCATTTAAGACAGGACATCTTCAAACCTTATCCTGATGCAGAACCGTTTCTTTCACATTTAAAGGAAAAAGGATTTTATATCATCATTGCAAGCCACAGGGAAAAGGGGACCTTCGATGTTACCCGGAAATGGCTCACAATAAACGATCTCCCATTCGACGAAGTGCATTTAAGTTACGATAAATCAGTTCTTTTCGGCCAATGCTGGGCAATTGTTGACGACAGTCCCGTAACCCTCGAGAAAGCAAAAGCGGCAGGGATTGTCAGGGCAGGGTTAAAAAATCCCTGGAATGAGAATGAAAAACATCCATTATTCGCAAATCTCATGGAAGTGTTAAATTACCTGCAAAGTCAGTGTACTTCGAGCCCGTGATTCGTTTCTTTACTAATCACCGCTAATCAATTATATTTTTGTCCTCATGCTGACAATCGGTAATCTAACTAAAACATACGGCAGACAGGTCATTTTTGATAATGTCTCCTTTATGATAAACCCTGGTGAACGGATCGGGCTTGCAGGAAGGAACGGTTCAGGGAAGACGACGCTCTTAAGGCTTATTCTTGGCGAAGAAGAACCTGATTCCGGCGATATATCCATCCCGAAAAATTATAGGATCAGTCATCTTTCCCAGCAGATCCATTTTACAGAAAATTCTGTTCTGAAAGAGGCATGTCTTAACCTCAAGCCCCGTGAAGACGGGAGCGATGAGACCTATAAGGCAAAATCCATACTTTTTGGGCTTGGTTTTGCACCCCATGAATTAAATGCTCATCCGGGGATCCTGTCGGGCGGTTACCAGGTGAGATTGAACCTTGCGAGAATCCTTGTATCGGAGCCGGATCTTCTCCTTCTCGATGAGCCGACAAACTACCTTGACATTGTATCGGTCCGGTGGTTGATACAATTTTTACGAAACTGGAAAAACGAGCTGATCATTATAACCCATGACAGGGCGTTTATGGATGCCGTTACAACGCATACAATGGGTATTCACAGGCAAAAGATAAGAAAAATAGCCGGTTCCACGGAAAAGCTATATCAACAGATATTACAGGACGAGGATATCTACGAAAAAACAAGGATAAATGATGAAAGAAAAAAGAAAGAGTTAGAGCAGTTTATTAACCGCTTCCGGGCTCAGGCTTCGCGCGCAAAGGCGGTTCAATCCCGGATAAAATTACTCCAGAAGAAAGAAAAACGCGAGAAACTGCATGATGCGCGAGACCTCGATTTTGAGTTTAAATCCGCGCCATTTTCCGGAAAGTGGCTCATGGAGGTGGAAAACATTTCATTCTCTTTTTCGGAGGATTCAACCCCGCTTATTGATAGATTCAGCATGGCTGTGAAGAAAAACGACAGGATCGGTGTAATCGGCAAAAACGGAAAAGGAAAGACCACTTTTCTAAACCTGCTTGCAGGGCGCCATCTCCCCAAAAAGGGTGTTATCAGACCGAATCAGAACTTGAAACCCGGCTATTTCGGCCAGATGAACATTGATCGCCTTGATCCTGAAAAGACTGTTCTCGATGAGGTGTTGAGCGTCCACCCTGAGCATAGCCTTGGTGCTGCAAGAAATATCTGCGGTTCTATGATGTTCGAAGGTGATAATGCATTAAAGAAGATTTCTGTTTTGTCAGGTGGTGAAAAGAGCAGGGTATTGCTTGGAAAACTTCTCGTAAGTCCCGCAAACCTGATTTTGCTTGACGAGCCGGACAACCATCTTGATGTGGAGTCTGTTGATGCCCTTGTCGAGGCTATCGATGCATATAGCGGCGCTGTTATCTTCGTTACCCACAGCGAAATGGTACTCAACGCTATTGCAACGAGGCTGGTTGTTTTTGACGACGGCAAGGTGAGTCTTTTTGAGGGTTCATACGGTGATTTCCTTGATCGCATCGGATGGGAAGACGAAAGAGCGGGAGAGGCGCCTCAACCCGTTGAAGGTGCGGAAACGAAAAGCAAGGTTGTAAACCGGAAAGACATGCGGAAAGATACAAGACGAATGCGCGCCAGGATCATCACGGAGCGGTCAAGGATGCTTAATCCGCTACAGAAAAAGATAACCGGGCTTGAAAACAAAATAACGGCGCTGGAAAGGCAAATAGAACAGGATAATGCATCTCTTATCAGGGCATCACAGGTGGGCGAAGGAAAGGCGATAACATCACTATCTATTGCAATTCACGAAGCAAGAAATAATATCGAGACACTTTTCGATGAATTGGATCAGGTTGTTAATGAATTTGAAGAAAAATCGAGGGAATTTGAAGAGAAACTTGAAGGACTGGAGGGGAAGGTTTAAAGCTTATTGAAATCATTTTAAAATAGGTTTACCCTGTAAAATAACTCAACAGGAGAAGACATATGAAGATATCTTTGGTTTTTATGATTCTTTTTCTTGTAACGGCTGTGAACGTGAATGCCCAACAGGATCCCTATGGACGGATAGATACTAAAAACCTCGGGAATATTAATCAGCAGGGCTATGAAATGGCAGTGCTTTCCACATTTCGACAGAATGTCCCGTCAACGGGTATGAAAATAGACATGAGAAATTATGGCAATATCAGCATACAGGATATGCAGGATTACCGATCTTCCGTTCTTTCGACGTTCAATCAATATGATCTGAATAAAGACGGTACAATCAGCAGGGAAGAATTCAACAAGATGGGCAGAATGGATAATGCCATGGATTTTGATGCTATTGACGCGAACAGGGACGGACGTGTTTCTCATGATGAATTGTTACAGGCTATGCTTGAAAAGGCACAGGCTTCCGGCAAGTATAAAGACGCGCCCGAAAAAAATGCCGGGCAAAGGCAGGATGAGGCATATCCTACAGTGAGGGTGCAATATGATGAAATTGATGGGTATTACGTTAAATAGCGTAGGGGAAATGCGAAAGTGGAAACGCGAATCGTGAAACGATAGAGGAAAAATAGAGTGGAGAAAATGCGAAAGTTGAATCTCGTAAGGTTCGATCCCGACAGCGGAGGAACATCGCGAAGTTTATCCGCCCTTGCCTGCATTTGCCGAGCGCAAGTGAGCGGCTAAATAATATTTTGACAAAACCTGATGACAGGATGGGAGAAGAGGTATGAAAATAGTAGTTATAGCTTTTACGTTTTTGTTTATATTGATTGGAAATGCATATACACAGGAGGATGCATTTGAAAAAGCTGACGTCAATAAAGACGGCCATATAAGCAGGGATGAGTACGACGCAGCCGTAACTTCAAAATTCAACGAATATGATGCCAACAAGGATGGCGTTATTGACAGGCATGAATTTAATGCAACAAAAGACAATAATGCGGCCATTGAGTATGAATTTCTTGATAGAAATAAAGATGGAAAGTTAAATATGGATGAGTTTAAGGCCGGTGCGACAGCCAGATTTCAGATGTATGATCAAAACAGGGATGGATTGCTGAGTAACCCGGAATACAGGCAGGACACAGGGTTTCCTATCCTGAAAATATATTTTTAATTTTCAGTGCAGATCAAACACCATGAAAAAAAATATAAAAAACTCTATGTTTTCTGCTTTTACCCTTGGACCTCGAACGCTGAACATCTAAAGCGTTTTATCCATGCAGCTTCCCCGAGCTGATTATTAGATTTTATAAAACCGTTTTAAGGCTTTTACGCAAGAACTGAAGGCGCCTCCCCCCGGGACCGGGAGGAGGCAAATGTGGGATGGAGAGGAATGGGGGGGGTTGCGAAACAGTACCAGATACGGTACTATCTTTAAGATGATTTCTGGAATGCACTCTTTGGTGCATTACAGATTGGGCAATGCCAGTCTTCGGGAAGTTTATCAAACTCTGTTTTCTCAACCTTTTCATCATATTGATAACCACATACCGAACACACGTAAACCATAGTTGTCTCCTTATCGTTTTATATTTGAATTCAAACTCTTTTGCTCTTTGCATTTCGGACAAATTCCGTAAAAATCTACATGGTTGCCGACTATTTCATAACCAAACTTTTCTTTTTCTTGTAAATCAAGGGAGAAATTGGAAAAAACATCAATGACTTCTTTGCAGTTTAAACAAATCAGGTGGTGATGGGGCTTAGGGTTCGGATCAAAGCGCTTCTTCTCGGAATCTATGCCAAGTTCCCGAATACAACCTTTCTCTTTCAGCGTTTCCAGTGTATTGTAAACTGTAGCGATGGACATGGTGGGAAAATTTGTTGAAATTGCCTTGAATACATCTGCCGCAGATGGGTGGGATAAATTCCCATCAAGGAAATTAAGAATTGCCAGTCTCTGTGGGGTTAGTTTCATGTCAATATCTTCATATTTTATCATTTCTCACCTGGTAAAAATTATATGTTAATAATGATTATAATATAATAAATATTTTTGTCAAGAATATTTATCAATTGGTATATATTTTTATTTGCTGCCGATTTTTTTTATAGATTATGTGTGTTCAATTTGATATTTTTCCTGTTATAAACCTGCAATTGGAGGAGAAAATGAGAGAAATGAAACTGTTTTTCGTATCGATGTTTATAATATGTTTTGCCTTTGCAGGGGTTGTCCGGTCTCAGGAGGTAATTACCCTGGGAGTCATTACAAAACCCGGTGCAGCCCAGAATGTCTGTGCAGAGAAGTTCAAAGAGCTTCTTGAAAGCCGTTCACAATTCAAGGTCAAAATTTATGATAGCGGATCCATAGGCACGGAAGTGGAAATTTTAAAAAAGATACAGGAAAACAAAGTCAACATGGGGGTTATCACGTCCGGTCCTTTTGATCGATTTATCCCCGAAGTGCGTGTTATCGACTATCCTTACCTTTTTGAAAGTTATGAACAGGTAGATAAAGTTTTGGAAGGTCCTCTCGGGAAGGAGCTTTTGAGAACATTTGAAAAGGCAGGATTTAAGGGTTTGGCCTTTTCAGAAAACGGTTTTCGCCATCTTACGAACAGCAAAAGACCTGTGCACCGGGTTGAAGATGTCGCCGGCCTGAAGGTTCGCGTCATGGAGTCTGTTATGCACAAGGCTTTGTGGCAGTTGTTAGGGGCCAATCCGATTCCGATAGGAGATCTCAATAAAGTTGTCAAGGATTTGCAGTCCGGAACGGTTGACGGGCAGGAAAACCCCTTGTCGGCAATCTGGCTTGACGATTTTTATAAAGGACAAAAATATCTTTCCCTGACAGGGCATGTCTATTCTTCGCACATCGATGTTGCGAACCTCAAATGGTTTCAGGGTTTCCCGGAGAAAGATCAGAAACTTATTTTACAGTGCATGGAGGAGGCTGCCCGTTACCAGAGGCATTGGAACAGGGACAACCTGGACGGTTTTCTTGCTAAAATAAAAGCGTCAGGAATAGTTGTTGATGAAAAGCCTGAAACCGCCGCTTTCCGCAAAAGGGCATCCCGTATAAGGGAACTTGATATTTTTCAGGGGAAAGAGGTCCAGGAACTTCTGCGGAAGTTCCTGGAGGCTGCCGGAAGGGACAAGCGTGAGCCCAACGTACATAAACGTTAGTGTGCTAAGTAGCTCGCACAGCGAGCGAGAAGGTGAGGCCGGGCGCCTGCTTGCGGGTGGGGCTTTGCTGCTGGAGGGGGCGACGTGAGCCCCGGTTACTAAATGAGCAAAGATAAGGTTCCCGTCACTCCGGCAATCCGTGTATTAAAAAACAAAGGGGTAGAATATACCGAGCACCCGTACAAATACATTGAAAAAGGCGGTACAGCTACATTTGCCAAGCAGTTTAACATAGACGAGCATGCTGTTATTAAAACGCTTATCATGGAAGACGATGAAAAGAAACCAATGGTGGTGCTTATGCATGGCGACCGGGAAGTTTCCACTAAAGAACTTGCAAGGGTCATTGCGGTTAAGCGCGTCCAGCCGTGCACCCCGGAAACGGCACAAAAACATTCCGGATATATGGTCGGCGGCACTTCACCTTTCGGCACACGAAAAGTTATGCCGGTCTATTTAGAGGAGACTGTCCTGAATCTCCCGAAAATATATATAAATGGAGGAAAGCGGGGTTACCTTATCGGCATTGATCCTAAAGAAATCGTGCGGGTTTTAAAGCCTGTCCTTGTCCGTGTCGGAATTTAAATTACGGCGAATCGGCATCAGTTCCAGTCTGTAAGCATAAAGCCAATCCCTATTCGATTCGAATTTGCATTGTAGTCGAGAAGGCTTTCTCCATAACCGTTAAAATATTGAATATAGCCGCTGACCCGTTCATTTTTGACATAGGGAAACGGGAAGCTCCAGTCAAGTTGAATGGCGCCCCTGTTTTCATTTATTCGCAGGTTGTTGCGCAGCATAGCGCTGAACTTGTGTTTTTTCCAATAGTATGACCCCCAGAGCTCGCCATACCCCATGAATTTGTCAATATCCGGGTTGTCATCGTCGCTTGAATTTTCCGGTATCCTGTACCACGTCTTTACCATCAGGTTGAAATCGTTCTTTTCGAACCCGAAATTTGCTACAACACGGTTCCAACTCCTTGAGAGGGGTTGTGCACGACCATTCGACTGATGGTTTAACCCGACATTAATGATGCGTCCTTTCATGCCGAGAAAATCATAATCGGTGCGGAAGTTCAGGAGCAACTCAGGTTCATAGTCGGTTTCGCGGAAAGGCGAGGAAAAGGTTGAATTATAAAGTTGCCAGAAAGAAAGCTGAGTATAGCCGAACCAAAGGTCCATATCTTTATCCATGACGTCTTCCCAGAGCTTTACCTTAAAACTGATCTGAAATTTTGCCTCTGTATTTTCGGCCTTTGCATTCCGATCAACGTCCAGCATAGAGTCTTTATTTAATGAGGAGTTGTATGTGACAGGCAAAATGTAGTTGGAGTGGTGAGCCCTGATCAAGGGGGCATTTTTTCGGCTTGAAGGGTCTAATTCCCAGCGTTTTGACATAACCGAAGGTTTGGAAATCTTCTGAGTTGTTTCAATATTGGCGGTGCTTTCTGCGGCTTTTACGTCGGCGGCGGCTGTTTCAGGGAATGCCGGCCGGCCGGCATTCTTGACAGGGGGCTTTCGTCCGGTCAGATCGTCAAAACATTTCAACCGTTCTTTGTCGCCTTCTATTTTTGCACATTCGGATATGCTGCCTGCAATATCGGCGGCTGCGCAGTTATATAACGGACATAGCATTGCGATAAAAATAACGGCGATTGATGTTCTTAATATTTTCATAAACACCCCTCCCAATCCGGAATTTCGATGACGAATGTGCGGTTTCCTCTTCTCTTGACTTTCTTGGGTTTTACGCGTGTCTTTTTTTCTGTCATGACATGCACCTCGGCGGAGATCAAACGGGTTTGCGATGGTTCATAAACTGCTGCTTTTAAAAAAGCGTTCTGTAGAAAACCCATGCGCTTTGTCGCCGCCCCATTACCAAGCTGCCGGGCATAACCGATCAGCCTATCTATCTTCTTCTCTTTCGATGTCATATAGGCCCGGAATAAATCAACCGTTGACCGTAGCCCTCCACCAAGAGTGGGGCCGGCAAGTACATCCGCTATCGTCTGCGTTGGGATTGCCTGAATATCGAGATATGGAACAAACCCTGCTGTCGATTCCGATTGCAGAATAGATGGTTTTTCCCCTTTGCGAGCTGTGACTATGTTTTCCAGTGTTGTGCTTGCCCATCTTTTTGGAAGATTACCCATGAGCAACGCCTCTGCATCTTTCTCATGGCTCCACACCTTGATTCTCTTTAAAACTTTATGTCGGCAGTTTAAGGAGGCGTTCGCTGCGCCAAACGCGAACAACTCTGATACTGCTTTTGTCCCTTCGGTAAACGATGCGAAATGGGGAACATATCAGCTCCCTGAGATTATCCCGGCCGAATTCCGGCACCACCCGGCCTGTGTCAGGATATTCCTGCAATACATCAATACGCTCCATTATCTCGTTGGCCAGTCGTTTGCCGACCTCCGGTACCTGCTGCTCCCTGTACCATTCCAGCATCTTCTCAGTATCTGCCACAGCAGATGTGGCGAAAGTGACCATCAATCGTTCCGGCATGTCACGGACCCGGGTTGAGGCGCTTCTTTACCTCGGCAATACTCAGTTCACGGCCTTCCTCCAAATCCAGCAATCCCTCGACTACTGCCCGCATAAACTGACGTTCCTCAGCATCGGACTCATAGTCTGTCAATGCCTGTATTACCGCCACGCCGCGGCCCCGGCTTGTCAGGAGCGCAGGACGGTGCTCTTTGGCTACCTGTTTGACAATTCTGCCTGGATTCACCTTGACATCACTGAGCGGAATCACGTCTTCAGAAAATTTTGTCGTCATAGACATCTCCTTTTAATTAGTCTATTAACAGGTCTATTTATAGCACCAATGAAAGCAAATTGCAATAGCCGAAACAAGCTCATTCCTCGACACCTTCTTCCTTCTCCAGCAGCTCCACAATATCCTTCAAATCATCCACAACAGCTTCAAGTTCCGTAATCGCCTCTGCTGCCAAATTCTGAGGTTCAAGCAGATCATTGGCATCTTCAAGGGATTTGTCTTTGAGCCATGTGATATTGAGTTTGTATCCGCGGTCTTTGATGTCGCTGATGTGGAATTTCCTGAACCGTCCCGCCTCGCCGGTGTCGGTACGCTTGCTAAAACCGTTGGGGGCAGCAATAGACTCCGCAAAATGTTCATGTGTGAGCGGTTTGTATTTTTTGGTAATGCCCGGTACATTGGAGCGGGCATCGTAAATCCTGACATTATCTGTTGGATAACCTTTCCGGAAAAAAATGACATTTGCTTTCACGCCCCGGCTGTACGGGGTAAATGTTTCTCTCGGTAAACGTGGCACTGTATGGAGATTACAATCCTGCATGAGAATCTCAAAGACCTCGCCGGCCCCGGTTTCAAATAGGCAGTTATCGGGAAGCGCCATTGCCGCCCTTCCGCCCGGTTTAAGTATGTTCACGACATGCTGGACAGAGTTGAGCTGTTTGTTGCTTGCCTCAGTTGTGAAGTCATCCCGTACAGGCGCCTGGTTTGCGCCCTTTGTCCCGAAAGGCGGATTCGTCAGAACACAGTCGTACAATTCACCCCTGTTTGGCTCATAAATGGAGTCTCCAAGGTATACCTCGGTTCAAGGCCATGGGGAAAAAGGCTCATGAGAGCAAGCCTGCGTAAACGGGGGACAAGGTCCTGCCCGAAATACGTGCCTGTTCTGATGCGCTGGAAATCTTTGCGGTCAAGCGCGCCCTTCTAATGGGCGACCACCCCGCGAGTTTTAGGTTCTGTGTACATGTTCAGAGATTACATAGGCAATAGCTTCATACCAGTCGAATTGATCACCAATATTATTTTCAACAATTTTCAGTTCGTTATCTGTTAATAAGCGCTCATATTCTTGCAAGGCAACAGCTTGAACATCCTCAATGTTTATCGAATAGATAACTTTGTTTTTTTTCATGCAATGCACCTTCTCATGTTTCTATTCTTTCGAATTCAATCTCCGGTTTATCGCACAGACCGGCCAACACTTGCATCCCGCGCCCCCGAGAATAGTGGCCATAATTCCTTGGACTTAATATGTGGGTCAGCTACGAAGGCCGCTCTATGGCCGAGTTAGCTGCATCCAAGGGTTAGGACTCCTTTGCTTTATTCTGCCTTGTCAGGACTGCTTTTCTGGCAGCAGTACGACGTTTTCTGGTCAGTGCCGCTTTTTTTCCAGCATCTTTCATTCTTTTAGACCACACTACGATTTTGGGTCTGTCCCGCATCTGTATGATTGTTTCGGTTGAAATCAGGTCCAGATCGTGCATTTTGTGACAGTTCGGACAAAGGATGACAAGGTTTTGCGGATCGTTGTTGTCACGGTTACCGTCAATATGCGCTACTTCCAGCACATCGGGAATGCCGAACCCACAATGGGCGCAAAGTGGATCGTAATTCTCAAAGGCCAGCTTTCGATAATTGGTCTTCTTTTCCATTCTCTATTGTGGTCCCAACGGAAAATTCAGCGCGACGCTTTGCGGATGCACTGGAGTGCCTTGCTATACCACCGCTTTTATATCTGCTGGTAATTTTCGGAGACTTAACTCTTTGAGATGAACTTTTGTACTGGCATTATCTATGTCAATGCCCACCAGAATACCATTAGCGTCATAATCGAGAACAACACCCTCGGAAATTTCTCGGCTCTCAACACTCATTTTTTCCGATAGATCAACATAAAGAGAGTCTGTTTCAGGATAATAATTTAGCTTCATGGTTTAAACCCCTTTCGGGAAATACGTTGTGAATAGTCTTTTTGTAACTTAATGTGACAACACGGAGTATTTTACCCTCAAGTTCGGGGATTATGCTCCAAAATCGGAAGCGGTTAAGCTCTTGAGTTTCAGCTTTGAGTGGGCTTTCTATCACTCTGATGCACCATTCTTTCTTCAGATATGACCGTTTTTTTCAGAACTTCTTTCTCAAAATATTCAGTATAATTATAATCGGCCATAACCATTTGTGTTTATTATATGTTATTTTCGGAACTAATTGAATATATTTATGCATACGGCTCAGCCAGAGCCAGTTTTATTGGCGATTGGCTGCAGCCGATGGTTATATGAAACATTGGGGTCAGAACTTTGGGGCCAGGTCTTGCAATCATGCATTCCTCTTCCCGGTTCTTTTTACCGCCCTGCTCACGGTTGCATAATGGAGATGGAGATAATCGGCGATCTCTTTCATGGTATACCCATAGGCGATATGGGC
>Ga0209749_1000713_pt1 | contig 39799 bp, 36 predicted proteins | sample EPASupsiteSAE347_FD_187267 | JGI IMG/M metagenome (GOLD analysis project Ga0209749, IMG submission 187267) | Bioremediated contaminated groundwater from EPA Superfund site, New Mexico - Sample SAE3-47 (SPAdes) (version 2) | ecosystem: Environmental > Aquatic > Deep subsurface > Groundwater >...
CCTGACTGTATGCCAGCAGGGCGGCCGCCATACTCGCCGCCACACCGATCTCCCCCTGACATCCCGCCTCCGCCCCGGCAATGCTCGCGTTGTGCTTGGCCAGAAAACCCATGGCTGCCGCCGCCAGCAGGCCTTTTCGCAAATCTTCCGGTGAGCACCGATACTGATGTTTCAGCATATAGACAATCGCCGGCATGACTCCCGCCGAACCCGCCGTCGGGGCTGTGACGATCCGGTGCCCCATGGCATTCTCCTCGGCCGCCGCTAGGGCGTAGGCATTCACCCTGCCCAGAAAACGGGCTTCCTCCAGTTTCAGCTTTTTTGCCTTTCTATCCATTTCCGCAGCCTTCTTATGCAGGCCGATCGGCCCGGGAAGGACCCCTTCCCCCTTCAATCCCTCTTGTACGGAAGCCTCCATGGCCGTCAGGATCAGGTCGAGGCGGCTATAGATTTCCTTTTCATCCGTTCCCATAAGGGCCTTCTCATTGTCCAGGACAAGGCGGTGGAGGGGAATCTTATTTTTCTTCAGCAATTCCTTGAGCTGGGCCATGTTTCCGTATGGGTAAAGGGGCGTTCCCCGCTTCGGTTCCGTCCATCCCTTCCACTGAATGAAGCCTCCCCCGACGGAATAGTATTCTTTTTCCAGGAGGACGCCTTTATCGCTCCGGAGGCGCATAATGATCGTGTTACTGAAGGGATAGCCGTGCACCACTTTATCGAAGATGATCGTGCGATCCGATACGGGGATGTCCTTCCTGCCGATGCGAACCTGATGGACGGCAGCGGGTTTCTTCTTCAGGGCGTCGAGGAATTCGGGCAGGCAGGTTTCCGGCTTTTGGCCGAGGATTCCCGCCAGGATGGCCCAATCCGTTCCGTGACCCTTGCCGGTGGCGCTGAGGCTACCGAAGAGCCTTACCTCAATGGTCCGGGCCGCCGCCAAGGTCGGCTCATCGAGGCCGTTGACGTTCGCCATGAAGTCATTGGCGGCCCGCATGGGGGCGATGGTATGGGAACTGGACGGCCCCGGGCCGATCTTGAAGAGCTCGAAGATGGACGTAGTGATGGGGATTTTTTCCGAGGCGGCAATAACTTGTTCCTCTTTTACCGTCATCTTTCCGGACGGCGCTTTCGTTTGGGCATAAAGCGACGGCAGCCGCAAGAGGCTCTCAGCCCCTGCCAACCCCGCCCCCGTAAGGGCGGTAAGCTGTAAAAAACGCCGGCGGTTCAAACCTTTCTCTCTCCGATCCGATTCCATAATCCCTTTCCTCCTTTATTTTCGATAAAGTTCAGTCAGTAATCTTTTTTTGCTTTGCCGAGCCGGTCTCCTCCAGGAAACAGGCGATTATCATCGCGACTACGACACCGAAAACCAGCGGCATCAGGCCTGTCTCAAAGTCGGACGTGGCGAGCTTGCCGCCGTGATGTTCGGAGACGTGCATAAGAAGATAGCCGAAAACAGGCGACAACTGGGCCGTCATCATAAAAACGAGGAAATTCATGGCCCCCGCCGTCGAGGCCTTGACATTATCGGGATTGACTTCCTTGATGATGCTGTAGGGAATCATGGCCGCCCCCGAGGCAATCCCCAGGGTAAGGGCAATGGCATAAGCGGGAATGATCGCCTGATCGATATACAGGGCAAACACCAGGGCCACGAGCATCACCGCGGCCCCGCCGATGAGGACGGGCTTGCGCCGCCCGAGGCGATCGGAAAGATAACCGAGGAGGGGGCAACCGATGACCCAGCCGAGGGGAACCATGGAGGCGATCTTTGCCGCCCTCATGGGATCATAATGGAGACCCTGGGTTAGATAGCTGACCCCCCAGATCATGTCGCCGATCGTGGTCGGGAGAAAGAGCAATCCGGCGCAAAGGCCGCAGAGGTAGGACTGGGGATTGCTGAAGACGACCTTGTAGGTGGCAAAGATGGAAAATATGGACTTTCGCCCTGCCGCCGTCCCCGATTCGGGCACCGCCTTCTTTTCCTTCGGGAGTAACACGACCAGCACCAGCGCCAGGATCATGCCGGCGCCGCCGGCGAGCATCCAGAAAAACTGCCAGTCGATCCCCCGCACATGAATGAGATTATTTACGGTGGCCTGCCCGGCCGATCCTCCGGCCATGCCGAACATCTGGGTGGCCCCGACGGCCAGGGCCAGATTGCGGGCCGGCAGGCTTTTGGTCGCCACAAATACGGCGCCCACAAAACCGAAAGCCGATCCCGCCCCCTGGAGCAACCGGCCGAGGGAGGCGTAGAGGTGATTGCCCGAGCCGAAAAGAAGGCATCCGCAGGCGACCATGAGAATCCCGACGGGAATGCTGTATTTCGCCCCATACCGGTCCAGGACGGCCCCCGCCACCAGGCTTACCGGCGAGTAGGTGTAGTAGTACATGCCCAGGAGGGCGCTGATGCCGAGGGTTGTCAACCCGAAGGCGCCGGTCAGTTCCGGCACCATGACGCTCGGGGCGGAGCGGAGCATATATTGATAGAAATAGAAAAGGGCGCACAACAGCCAGGCGGCAACGCCCACCATATTAACGGAATCTTGCGAAGCTGAAGTCGCCTCCGACGGGTCTTGATTCAAGGTAAACCTCCCTTCATGAGGAATCTAAATCATTTGAAATCTTTCAGTACCGCACCAAAACCGGGCATGGCGTTGCGGATCGTATCGTCGTCGACGCAGTAGGCAATGCGGATATGCCCCGGCCCGCCGAAACCGCTGCCGGGGACGGTGAGGATCCGTTGCTTCTGGAGGGCCCGGGCGAAGGCAACGTCGTCATCAATGGGGGCCTTGAGAAAGAGGTAGAAGGCCCCTTCCGGCTTCCGCACCGCATACCCTGCGGCGGTAAGGCCGTCGCAGAGAAGGTCGCGTTTCCGTTTGTAGATCTCCACATCCACCTTCAGCCCCTGCACCCGGGCAACAACCCGCTGCATGAGGGCCGGGGCGTTGACGAAGCCCAGCATACGGTTGCACAGGACCAGGCCGCCCATAATGTCGAGAATATGTTCACATTCCGGATGGGCGACAATGTAACCGATCCGCTCCCCCGGCAGGGAGAGGCTCTTGGAATAGGAAAAGGCCATGAGGCTGTTTGCATACGCCTTGAGGATACTGGGAACCGCGACGCCGTCGTAAACGATATCGCGATAAGGCTCATCGGACACGAGATAAATGATGTTCCCGTATTCTCTGGATTTTCGCTTCATGATTTCGGCGAGGCCGTGAATGGCGGCGGCGTCATAGACCTTGCCGGTGGGGTTGTTCGGCGAGTTGATCAAGACGGCCTTGGTCTTTTCCGTAATGCCGTCTTCAATGGCCTTTAAATCCAGGGAAAAATCCGCATGGGTGGGAACAACCCTGGTCACGCCGCCGCCGTTATCGACATAGAAACGGTACTCGACAAAATAGGGGGCGGGGATGAGGACCTCGTCGCCGGGATTGAGGAGGGTCTTGAAAATGACGTTCAGGGCCCCGCCGGCGCCCACGGTCATGACGATGTGATCCCTCATGAGGTTCAGATCGTGCTCCAGGGAGAGAAAGTCCGCGATCGCCTCCCGTGTCTCGGGATAGCCGGCGTTGGGCATATAGGCGTGCTTCCCCGGAAGATCCTGCCCCACCACGAGGCGCAGCTCCGTTTCCAGTTCCTCCGGCGGTTCGACATTGGGATTCCCGAGGCTGAAATCAAAGACGTTCTCCGCCCCGAACTCCCGCTTGAGCTGAATCCCCTCCTCAAACATCTTTCTGATCCATGATGACTGGGTGATAAATCCTTGAATCTTCTCCGCTATTGCCATGCTGGACTCCTTTCTGATCCTGAACTATGTAAGGCTTTCTGCGTAACACAACAGAATAATTCGGTCAATGTGACTATAACAAGTCTCATGGACAAAAAGAAACGGTCACAGTTAACTCACTAAGCATCTTGAATCTTTGAAATCTGCTTAACACAGTTCATGAGTCGCGGCAACCTTGCCTGACTGGCGCGATCTGGTAGCAGATGCCCTGGAATCGCTTCTATGAATTCACTATTTGCCATGATTTTTTCGTCCATCGAATCCACGGAATCAATCATGACAATGAGGGGTCGAAGTATCCCGTTAGTATATCACCCAGTTCTGCGTCATGGCCACCAAACAGAAATGCTCGACTGAGATTCAGATTAAAGAAACGGCAGCTGGTTTCTGCCAGATGAGTGCACGCATGGCAGTTGCCAGTGTGGTCGCGACATACTGGATCGTAAACACAGCGCCTTGTTTCTCTGATAGCATTAAGCCAATCAGCAAGCGATTGTTCATACAATGTAGTGAGTGCACCGATAGTCGCACCGAAGCGATGATTGCAGTAAAGAGCGAAAGTAAGTGCACGGGGTAGGAGATATTCGGCCAAGCTAGTACGATCCAAACCGCACAACAGGGCGGCTTGGCGAACTGAAAGATGACTGAGCGTATGCAATAACCCAACAACCATGCGCTCTTCTCGGCGATCTGCTAGTAATGTTTCTCGCAGAGGGGTTTCGCTAAGAAGTTGAATAAAGTATGCTCGACGGGCAAGATTCGAGTCGCTTCCAGCTGGGATCATTGGCTGACATCCATTCCGTTCAAGCCAAGTGATGACACGGTCTGGATTCAGGCTTAGCAATAGAGCATCAGCTTGAACTTGGTCAACAAAGATTGGAAATTTACCACCATAGTCAGGATGAACTGGAAAAGGATTTAGTCTGCACTGATTAGGTTGATATTCGGCCCGGCTGAATCCATATGTAGCTGTAATAATGGGATAATCAGATACCAAAACGATACGGGAAAAACCAATCTGTCTTGCAACGTGGGCACCTGGATCGCTTGGGTTTCTAAGGTCAAGCTCCTTTGGGCGACCAGTTTCTATAGGCAAAATTGACTCGAGCATTTCTTGAGCAACATGTTGCCAGATCGGCCACGAAACCCCAGTGCGCTGGGAGAGGTTTTGAACAATACCGCTCGGTGAAGTTGCTTGTTGTTCCTGTTGCCGCTGTTCACGAAGATTCTGCATTTCACGTACGAAGTCTTCTGGCGTCAGTTCGCCATTTGCCTGGCGGCGCATAAGCTCGTCTAAATCTGCTCCTGATAGACCGGTACTTTGAGCGTTTTGAAACTCCGGGGTGTTAGATCCATAGTCAGTTAAAGCTCGATTTTCAACTTCTGGCATACAGAGAAATTTCGCAGCCGCGATAGCCGGCCACTCTGTAAGTCCGAGAAACCCATCTAGCCTACGGTGAGGAATATTGAGTAGAACAGTTGTGTGCGCATAGAATGTGCGGCCCGCTCGGTGCACTTCTATGTCCATTCCCCGTAGTGTTTGATCTGGCCATTGACATTCAGTGCAGTAGCCACCAAAGAGATTCATGGCCGTGTTGCATTGGCGGCAGACCCATCGAAAGTTGGAGATCCGCTCACTACCTCGAGTGTCCAAAGACATGTGGTTGGCAGTGCGGCACTGCTGGCATGGCGGTGGTAACAGTGGCTGCAATGCCCCACAGCGATGAATTTTCACGAATCGCAACTGCATCAATTGTCCTTGATGGCATGATGGACACTGATTTGGCAGAAAGTCACGATAGCGGAAATCGAAGATCCGACTGCACCCATGGTTTTGACACCAAAGAACTTTTGGAAACAAATCAGCTTGTACGGACCTCGGATCGAGAAGGACAAAACGGTCAGGTTGCCGAAGCACGTCATTACGCAAAGCGGGTCTGAATTCTTCCTGCCATGCATGCGCCTCGTCCGCAATCCGGCGCAGAAGAACCAGAGCATTTAAATCAGTCCTTGCATCACCGCGAATACCCACGACGCGTGCAATGGACGCGACTCGTTCAAAGTCAAATGTTCGATTGGGCAAATAGTTAAACAGGATCTGTTGCTTCCCACGGTACATAATTCTTGCCATAATCAGCCTCCGCTATCGCCCGCCAGAACGGGCCGTCCATTGTGATCCGAGTGTGTCCAACTCAATAGGAATCGCCTCATCTACATCCCGAAGGCTTCGCATAGGTTTCGGAATCAGAACGTCTGACACATATCTCAGCCCAGCCGTCGGACTCAAGATCCAGGCCAAGTATTGGCGTACGCGAAGGTGAATTTCATCGCGGAAAATTGCCTCGCCCCCTGTTGTCGGGCTCTGAACACCATAGGCGGCCTCTAGTAGCGGAATAAAGTGTTCTGGTCGGAGGCTACCGTCGCTTACCTTACCTCTTACAAAATCGATCATGTAATACCTGTTGGGCCTGCTTTCCCCTGAGCGGTTGGCCAACAGCTGAAGAAGTACCCCCATGAACAATCCGGGTAACGTTCTGTTGATGCTAAATTTGGACCAACGGTTGATGGCCACCGGCTCAACCAATTGCCCCAAAAACTCATGGAATTTCGAAAAGTAAGCATAGTGACTCTGATCTCGTTCGCGCACAGGATGATGGCAAGTGAGAACGATTCCCACATGGCTACGCCCTACACGACTTGACGCCTGAATATATTCAGCATTTTGTCGGGGCATACCATAAAAAATCATGGCATTGAGCCGGTCTACATCGACACCGTGGCTCACCATACTTGTTGCGAGTACCGTGTCCGGCGGACTGCCTTGTGCCGGTCGTTCCAGCCTTTCCAAAATCCGAGACACATCGTCGGTAGATGTGCTACCAGTTAACTCCGAAATCTCTAAGGCAATCAGTCCATCTCGCTGCAGATGCGGAATAACGTCTCCCTCCAGATCGGTTCTGATGGAGTTTAATTCGCGGCTCGCCGAAAAATACGTCAACGATGTGGCATAGAAATCTAAAAGCTGTCGCCATTCCAGCGTCCCTGGGCCAAGCGTTCCGTTGTAAGGATTTGGCGAACCCACCGCAAGCTGCTGCAGGGCTTGAATTTCACGATGATAGAGCTCAATTATTTCGAGGATCGTGTTAAAAATTGTTTTGTTATGCGGAATCAAACCTACATACAAACGTTGAGGGTGCGGCAGTGTTTCCGCATAGAATGATTGGCCAAGCGTCGGGCCAAGCCCAGGAAATACTCGGGCTTGATCGGGACGACGCCCGTAGAGGTGGTTAGTCTGCCGGGCGAAAGCCTCTATTGTAGCCGAAGATGCAATTATCTTAAGCGGCGGGTCTTGTCCAAATTCACGCAGTAATTGCTGGGTAAATGTCTCATAGTGGGCATCGAAGGTGCCTAGGCCCTCTTTCAGCAAGTGAAGCTCGTCCTGAACGAATAGTGTCGGACCAGATAGACCTTGGGGAATATTATGTCTGAGCCTCTTTGAGTCGGTGCAATCTTTTTGGCAGCACCGGCCTTTGTAGTATCCATGCGTTGAACATCGACCATCAACCTGTCCAAAGAGCAAGGCAAACTTCCGCTGGTTTCCTAGCCCTGCCAGTTTATCGATAGTACCCACTAACACACACGGTAGATAACGATAAATCTCGTTATCTACAACATGAACAGGAATAATCCCGTCCGGAAAGTGACAAGCAGGATCGTTGCAGCGGTGGATTAACCGACTAGATGACGCATCAAAATCCACGCTTACCGTTGCTGTACGACACGAAGGACAACGTACTACGCGTTTCCAGCCTTGGCGTGCCTCAGGGTCGTTGACCTTGCTCCAAGTAAATTGTTCTTCCGTGTTCGCATATTGATAGACGCTCGGATTTACGATCTCGTTTGGTGATCCTCCTTGGCCAACGAAGTAACCAACCGCGAACCCGTCCACGTCGGCGCCTGAAAGACGGGGGTCTTGTTGTTCGCAACGTACCAAGTCTGCCATTCCGATTACATCAGCCACTCGCTGCGTTTGTTGCAATGTCAAAAGTCGTAATGGAAAGCGAGTCCAGGCGGTGACACCAGCTGTTTTTCCGCGTAGTCGGTCGAAGAAACAATGGAAAACGATAGTCGCCAAGTATGCTTCCGTCTTGCCGCCACCAGTGGGGAAATATATAATGTCAACTCGTTCACGATCAGCGATACACGGACTATTGGAATCTGATAGCGCAGCAATGCCCGGGAGCTGATTTACGAGGAAGACGATCTGGAAAAGCCGCCATTCTGTTTTCGGGCCATGACGAAAAGTTTCATTAGTTAGTTGGAATGCCTTGAATACATCCGGATTGGTACGTATGAGATCAGAACCAAATCGAAATTGCTCTATTTCTTCGTCAAATCCTCGCCTGTCTCGATCGAATTCCGAGCCATATGCTGCCACCCAGTTTCGATTACCTTCTATGTATTGTTGCCGTTTTTGATCCCAAACTTACTGATATTGCTCCATCGCCCTTAGGATGGCATCAAGAATCGGCATTGGATCTTGGGCCAAATCTTCGAACCGTGCAAGAGGAACTGTTCGCGTCATAAAGCGCATTTGGCGATAGATAGGCACATGTGTAGTCACAAATTTAAAAGGTAATGACTCATCACCTTGTCTTAGAACAGCAGAATTTATCCCACGGCCCCATACATGCCTGTCATAACGGAATCCCCGAGGTGCTAAGTCAACTTGGAATGGGAATACCTCATTACCAGCGAATTCAAACGATGCCTGGGTGTCAAATAAAAAGGCTTCGATGTTTGGTGAATCCTCATGCATCGGTGAAGCATTAACTAGCTCCAGAGCGAACACATACTCGGAAGAATCGTCTACCTGCGTTGTCCGCACACCACAACGCGCTTCCCAACGCCATTCAGGCCTAACCTCGACATGCAATGATTGTAAGAAAAATTGATAAGCCGCTTCTGAAACCAGTGCTGGTTCAGGAACTCGTATTTTTTCGTCTGCGTTATCAATAGTCATTACACGTTCGGCATCACTAATGGCGATTTGCTGAGCTCTGCTTGTTTCATGATTTAGGGCAGCCTGTAACTCGGAGTTATCAACTATCAGGTTTCCCTCCTGATCTCGATGTAAGACTATACGACTGTCAGCCCGACAAAGTACTATACGGAAACGTATAAAAAGAGAATCCTGAGGGATACGGGCGCGGCGGCGGTCACGTGGCGTACCCGTTACTTCCGGAGAATTTACTTCTGCCATCTGGTTATCGCGAGATTGCTCATTGTCCCCAGTCTCGTCCTCTTCCTCACTTCTTTCCACTGCACTGAAAGTCACCGTCTGGTCGCTTTCTGTGTGTCCGCCTCCGTTAGCTGTGGTGGTTGCCGCATTATCTTGACGCTGGTGCTCACATTGCTGAGGAAAAGTGGGAAATATACGGTAGTAGCATGCCCACTTAACCGTGATACCAACCTCTATAGCCTCGCTTTCGGTTCGCAGCCGGAATTCTGCCCCAAATGCCATAGGTGCGAGTTTGTTCAATAACTCACGTAAGTGCCCGGGCTGAAGCGCAGGATCTGGCGCCTCGTCACTCCGGGGTCGTAAATTTCCGATGAAATAAACATCTCTCGGATAATTACGAACACATTCCTGTTCACTTCGGCCATTGGCCTTGTCCTGTATGCGTGAAACTAAAAATTCCGCAAGTCTGTTTTCCTCTTGATGATCCCAGTTTCCATTACTCATACTTACACCTCCCGTTCAACCCGCCCTAGAGTGCTGATTAAGAAAGGCCCAGTCAAAGTTTCTACATTCATGATGTGAAGTATTAATAGAGAGTTTTTAACATCTCCGAACGTCAATCCCAGTTCAGCATCAATAATCTCATCATCGTTACCCTGCATCGCACCAGTCATCTGATCCGGCAACCAGCGGTTCAATTTATTGGATAGCCCGCGATGAAGTCCTCTCAATCTGCTCGCGGCTTGAGAGATGCGTTTATAGTACTTTTGAACGAATCCCATATTGAGTACTTCTGATACCCGCCGTAAATCCTCTGGTTGAAGCGGGCACAAAACAAGTCCCTTGAGCCAGAAATTCAGGGTGAGGGAAGACACAAGCAAGCTACCCTTCGACCGTATCCTTCGTAGTAGGCCATTTAAATCACGCGCACCATAAGCTCGAAGTTCGCTTGGATCCCCAGCACATGAGCACCACTGTGCAAATGCCACCCGAAGGTCATCTTGCCAACGACGTATCATCGCAAGATTGAGTTCAATTGACGGATGCTTATGGACACGAGAGATGATCAGGTCATACAAGTTTTGTCGTTTCTGTCCATGAATTATGAGCACGCGTTCATCGCGTCGTAATGAACGAACATACCGTAAATTAAGACTACCTTGGCTAATAACGTTTATCCTATCATTGGGTGCGAAATATGCGTACCAGCCTTGATCAAACCCCACTCTGACAGCTTCTTTGCACCATATATCTTCTGGAGATTCACTTGTACTATCAACCGTATTTATTTGATCGTTAAGAATCAGTTCTTCGCCTTCAAATTCGCTATCGCGGTGGAATAGGCGCGCAACCTCTATAACAGGATCGTCCGGTTTCCAGCATGAACCGGCTAATGTCGTTCTTGTCTTTCTTGTCGTTTCAACATCCATTTCTACCGGCTCCCCCACAGTTATTCGCTCAGGAGAAATGGGCATAGCCGGAGGTTTTGCAATTCGGGACATGCAAGCGAGCGCACTAATGTTATGACTGGCATTACCGCTCATGCATACTGACCATTCAGCCTGTCGGCGCATGAAAGAAGAACACTGGTGTGGATACAAAACTATATCAACTTTAGGATGAAGTAATGCGTATAAGAGCCTTGGCGTCATAACGGGGCTAGGTAGCCCAACAAGAATCGGATGCAACTCTTTATTTACCGCAGGCATTAAAATGCTATCATCATCACGCGCAGTTACGCCTTGAGAATGATGCGACCATCGACGTAATTCAGTGAGACTTGTCACATACTTCCCCATCTCGCACAAGTCATCCTCGGTAGTGTTGCGCCGAGCAAGCATTGCGAAAAGAAAAAGTTGTTTCTTGCTGTTACTGGGAAATACCAATATGCGCAATGCATCGTTCTCGCTGTCTTCCAGACAAAGATTAATGAGAGCTTCCCATAAAGCACAGCCCATGGTTTCTATGTTATTTCTCGCCTGTTGCAGGAGAATGGCGACGGCTTCTAAGCCTTGGTACAAGATAGTATCGCTCTCCATGAAGACGCTACGGAAGCGACTACACACCGCTTCGAGAGTTACCAAAGATTGCAATCCCCAAAATCGCTGAGCCTCCGCCTCATAGAAATCGACCGGAACAGCAAGCGATTCTAAGGACCGGAGGTATTTCCAATGAATCGCAACGGTGTCTTTAATCAAACGTCCTCCACTGGCGGCATGTTGAGTAGCTCTGCTAAGTATATGCCCAGCTTCACTTAAAGAAGTGCTTAATAATTGACTTGATTTTCCATAAATAACAAATGGCCCCATATATATTGGGTCCTTTGATTGCAATAAAGCATCCAGTTCACCCCTCAAGATGCATGGAGAATTTGGAGGCCAAGTAAAAGTCTGACCTAACGAATTGAAGTCATTTACGCACTCGGAAAGGGGGTTTTGACCCCAAGCCACAACGGGGATTTCTCGCTGAGCAGCCTCTTTCAGGAGTGGTTGTAGCCAAGCCATTGACGGAGCATCACTGCAATCAATGGCAATCCAACAGGGACAGTAAGTTTGCAGCATTCCAATTGGATCTGCTGGTGAATAGGCAGTGATAACATGCGGTAAATTAGCCGTCAAAGAGGCTTGAGGCGATACAGAGTCACTAAATTCAGTGACACCCCGGTGAATATCTTGTTGCGAAAACACCTGGGATAGGGGGATTCCCAATCCTTGAACACTAGTACGACGAAGTTGTTCACGGATTCCAATGCTTGATCCGAAATATAGTATTTTATCATTCCGCTTTGAGGCAGTCCCAACGGGGCAGCGTGAATCTAAAAAGTGGCGAATTAGTGCGGTTGCTAACAAGAAAGCTGGGCGGTGTGGCTGAAAGTCTGGCAGTGACAACAGTAGCCGCCCGCCACGTCTGAGCGTGGCCGCAATAAGGCGGGCACTATGGTAATCGACTATATCACTGACTCCGTACCTACTGTCGAATAAAAGGCGGCTCTTTTTACAGACGTTCTGGAAAAGGGCATCATCAGTTCCCGGTAACGCCTCCAGCGCATCCTTTATCCATTTAACGCACATGATCAGGGTCCTCGTATTACCCAGTTATCATACACTATCATTCATGGATCCATACCCAAACGCCTGAGATTGTTTGATGGCTTGCTGAAATTCTTCCCAGGAGAATACGCGGTAATCCCAAGGGGATCGTAGATGTACTATTGTTTCTGGTCTGAGTTCGTAAATAAACTCACCCCAGTTTGCAGCAGCTAAGATTACTGTTACGCCGTGTTTCTTAGCGTATGTCCTCAAATTCTTGGAAACGATATTTGCAGTTATCGGGTCTAATGTTGCGCAAAATTCGTCTGCTATCCAGACATCTGCTCCTGAAGCGATGAGCTTTGCAATCATGGCGCGGTAACGTTGCCCGTTGCTAAGTTCCCTGAAACGCTTCACATACAGGTGCGCTTCTGCAAGGCCAGAGACGTTCAATGCATATAGAGCGTTTTCAAATGATAGGCGGCCTAATGAATTTACAAGAGGGTAGGAATTCTTAAGAGGCTCAAGTATCCGAACAGTGGTATCCGATGGCACCTCGATGACCCCTTGACATCCCTCTGGAACTTTGTCTGGATTCATGAGTCGCTGTTTCAGTAGTGAAAGCAATGTCGTTTTACCCGCCCCTGACGGGCCGCATAAAAGCACGATGTTACCAGGATGAATATCGAAGCTAAGATTTGAGAAGAGTGTCGTTCTCAGCATATCTCTGCTTACACCAAATGCGTGCTGAACCTTTCTCGTATTTCTTGTGCGTACCAAAGATGAGTCAAGGTGTAAGGAACAATTACGAACGGCAATTTCTCTGGACAACTTTGAATTGAGGTTCTGCGGAATATGTGCAGGGTATCTGTCCGGTAGATTCAAATGGTGTTTACGTTTTCTGATGAACTCTTCAGCCGTAGGTGTGAGTCCGATCAGAAAAGTTGGTTTAGGCAGTCTGAAAATATGGTGTAGAAGAGACCACTTTTCGTCTGATAGTTTGTGTGGAGACCTTATTAAAAGTTTTAGCAGAGTATCCCTGGAAATTCCCTGCTCAGTTTCGATCTTCTTCAAACATGTGGCATAATGAACCTGCAAATCAACTATCCCTGCTGATTTTTGGTCTAATATTTCGCCGTTCTTGACCCGTTCGAAATTCGCAAGGATATAATTCATGTCTTTATTTACACGGTCGAGATTACCCTCTGTATCACCGATGTAGTGCATTCCAGCGGATTCAACGAATGGAACGTATCTAAGCATATCAGCTGTTATTTCTAGAAATAGTGGTTTCAATTTGGCAACATGCCAATGATCACGGGTAAAAGCAATCGCATGTTTGACGAGAAGCCCTGCAATGCCCAATCCTCGAAACTCGGGTGACACAACACATCTAGCTATGCGAACGACGATGTTTGTATAATGTCTGGTTGTTTCCTTTTTCCATGTTTGCCATAAAATCTTCCCCATCCCGTCGTCAAACGGGTGATCAAACAAGACTGCCCTTGGTCTATTCATGATGAAAGCTGTTGCGAGTTCGATGTAGGCCAAGACATCCGGCAGCAGGGGATCGTTGGATACAACAACCAATGGTATGCGACGACCATGGAGTGCTTTACCGCGATAGTGATATTCTTCGAGTTTATGATACCCCGACAATTCTTTTTCCGAGATTGGTTCTTTGATAGTTAGCGGGATTGTTTTTATTCCAACGTGAACGGCATCTTTCACAGTATAAGATGGAAATACAATAGCTTGTCCATTTATACATAGAGCGTTCACTTTGTTCTTGTTTTCTACAGTAACATCATCCCCACGTCCGAGGCAACAGAAACGGTGTGCTTCAAGTACCTCACTGTTATCGAAGTGAAATGTCTTTCCAAATGAACGATAATTAACCGAACTTACGCGCATGAATATACCACGATCATCATAATTGTTCAGCCTCCAGCTACATCATAAAATATTTTATGCTTAAACGCGTAAAATAATGCACAAAGATATATACACGCATAATTATGCATTCTGATTTCGCCTTTCAGAATCGGGCCTTTAAGCAGGCGATAGCCTTATCCAGTCTGATCCGGAAGAGATCAGCTTTTATCATCTTTGACCTTCTATCCATTCCTTACCCTTTGCTGTCAACCGGTACCGCTGGAGACGGCTTTGGGGTTTATTGGGCATCGTGTATTCTATGATCGCCTGAGTCATCAGTTCCTTGAGAACAACCTTGAGTTGCCCCGAAACCCTTTTCTGTCCAAGATGCTCGGATATCTCCGAAATGGAGGCATCCGACATCTGTTCGAGATATAAGCAAATTCTAGCACTCAAAGATTGCTTGTCCGACTGGTACTGTGACTGGTACTGTGACTGGTACTGTGACATAGTGCCAGCCTTTTCGGACACAGACATGTCTTCTTTTGTGATCCGCTGCAGCGCCCCTGGATGAATCGGAAATCTGGACACAAAATATATCCGGTCCTCATCCGTTTCGAAGATGGGCAGGGGTGAACCGTTTTTCCGGATCGCCCGGAGGATCTTGGGGATGCCGGTGCCCCGGCCTTCTGTCAGGTTTAATTCTTTGAGGAATTCACCAATCCGGCGGTTCCGGTAACGGCGCGTCGAACTACGGCCGGTTTGCAGATCCGCCAGGTTGACGGAGCGGTCGGGACCGGGATAGCTGGCAATGGTAACACAATCGGGGAGGATGCGGACTTCGATGGGCTCCCTGATCTCGTAACTGCGGTGATAGATCGCGTTGACCAGGGCCTCCTCCAGGGCCTCATAAGGGTAGTTGAAGAAGCGTTCCGCCTCGGGCTTTCCCCGCTGCTTAACAACGATCTCCTCAATTAGAATTGCATTGATATAAGCAAGGGCTTCCTTGACCATACGGTTCAGGGGGCCTTTGAATATCTTCTCCGTGAAGACGTCACCGCCCGGTCCATCGGGGAACTGGACAACGTCGATCTGGGCCTGGGGAAAGAATCGAGTGGGATTTTCATTGAAAAAGAGCAGGCCCACATTGAGAGGTTTGAGCATCTCCCCGGGACCGGAGACGATGTGCATCTGGCGGCAGAGCTGGGCAAAGTCCATGTCTTTTGCGTCGTCATAGAGCTTGCTCCCCACTTCCCGCAAAAAATCCCTGATAAAGGCCAGGTCCAGGTCGTCAAGGGAGGCCTGATGGGCGATCCGGTCATCGAAGGGAACGGTAGCGGTCAAACCGAGAAGTTCCATCTCATCGCTATAGGTCGGCCGGACAGTGGCAGAAGCCTTGCGGATGTAATAGGCGAATTCCTTGGCTTCCTTCGCGAGGGACACCGGGGCTTTGTAGGGACGGGTCTGGCCGCCCGGAGCCCAGAGGATCAGGACATGGCGATCCTGGATCACATAAGGGGCGATGACGGGATGATAGACCGGCTGCATCCGGTAGCCCAGGGTGAGAATTTCCTTTTGAATTTTGTCTATCTTGCTTGCGGGGATCCCGACGGGTGGCAAGATAGGCCGACCGTCCTTTTCCTCGATGCCGATGACTATGTAGCCTCCGCCCAGATTGTGAAAGTCGTTGGCAAAGGCGCAGAGGGTATGGATGACGGCCTCCGGATTCCATCCTTTCTTAAATTCCAGGCGTTCCCCTTCGACGGTGTGCCCTTTGATGAGTTCGTCGATATTTATCGGCAGGCGTATGTCAGGCATTATCCTCTTTGTATGGCCTTATATGCAGTGCTAATTCATTTTCTTGAGAATATTTGTGAGCATATTTACGCTAATTATCTATTAAGTCAAGCTATTCCATCAATAATGGTGTGCGGCGAACAGCTTCCGCCGTTCCGGATTTTGTTTTTAAGAAACTTGACATTTGCGCCGGATATCTTTAAATGATTTTTAATAACCAAGGAGGCGATACAAGATGCCCATCTACGAATTCAAATGCACGAAATGCGGTCAGGAATTTGAAAAGATATTATTTTCCTCCGACAAGGAGGAGGCCGTTCCCTGCCCGGAATGCAAATCGAAAAAGACTCGGAAGATGATGTCCGCCTTTGCCGGCGGCAAGTCCGGCTGCGGCTCCTGCGCCGCCACCAGTTGTGCTCCCTCTTGAGGACACTGAAGCTATCATGACCGTGCGTCATGACAAATTTTCCCATTGCTTAAACCGGCAGAATCAATTATAAGGAGCCGGCTTTTCACAAAGTATCCTGAAAGGAGTTCGGCAGCATGAATATTCTGATTTTTGGACCCAATGGCAGCGGTAAAGGTACCCAGGGAGCGATCGTCCAGAAGAAGTACGGCGTCCCCCACATCGAGACCGGCGTTATCTTCAGGGAAAACATTAAAAAAGGTACGGATCTCGGCAAAAAAGCAAAGGATTATATTGATCGCGGCGAACTCGTTCCCGATGAGATCACCGTGCCCATGATCCTCAACCGTCTCAAGGAAGCGGATTGCGCCAAGGGATGGCTCCTGGACGGTTTCCCCAGAAATCTTGTCCAGGCGGAGGCCCTCTGGAACGCCCTGGTCAAGGAAAACATGAAGCTTGACTTCGTCATCGAGATTATCCTCGACCGGCAGACGTCGAAAAACCGCATCATGGGCCGGCGGTTATGCGCGGTGGACAACAACCATCCGAACAACATCTTTATCGACGCCATCAAACCCGCGGAAAAAGACGGAAAACCGGTTTGTCGCGTCTGCGGATGCGAGACCCTTACGGCAAGAGCCGATGACCAGGACGAAGGGGCCATCGACAAGCGGCATAACATCTATTACGACACCAAGACGGGCACCCTGGCCGGAGTGAACTACTTCAAGGAACGGGTCAAGGTCATTGAAGTCAGCGGTGTAGCGGGCGTCAAAGAGGTCTCCGAAGATATCCTTAAAAAGCTGGGATAGATTCTGAAAGATAATAGAGGTTCACGGGCAATTAACTGATCACCGAGCCCTCCCTTTTCTGGGAGGGCTCTTTATATTGAGAAACATGGATTATATACGTAACTTCAGCATCATTGCCCACATCGATCACGGGAAATCCACCCTCGCGGACCGGCTGATCCAACATACCGGCGGCTGCGATGCCCGGAATTTCCAGGATCAGATCCTCGATAATATGGATATCGAGCGGGAAAGGGGGATCACCATCAAGAGCCAGGCCATCTCCCTGCCTTATACCGCCCGGGATGGGAAGACGTACAACCTGAATCTCATCGACACTCCCGGTCATGTGGACTTCAGCTATGAGGTTTCGCGCTCTCTGGCCTCCTGCGAGGGGGTCCTCCTCCTCATCGACGCCGCCCAGGGGGTCCAGGCCCAGACCCTGGCTAATCTCTACCTGGCCATGGAACACGACCTGGAAATCATCCCCGTGATCAACAAAATCGACCTCCCCTCCGCCGATGTCGAGCGGGTTATCGAGCAGATCGACTCGGAACTGGGCCTGGATACGGATACCCACCTCAAATGTTCGGCCAAAGAGGGAACGGGGATCGAGGATATCCTGGAGGCTATTGTTCAGAGGATACCGCCCCCCAGTGGTACTCCGGAAGCACCCCTGTCGGCCCTCATCTTCGACGCCCAGTACGACCCCTTCCGGGGGACGGTAATCCATTGCCGGATCATGGATGGGGTGGTGCAAAGCGGCGACATTATCCGTTTCATGTACGGCGGGGCCACTTACAAGGTCGAGGAAGTGGGGCATTTTCTTCTTTCCCGCCGGAAGCGGGACCGTCTGGCGGCGGGGGAAGTGGGCTACATCATCGCCGGCGTCAAGACCATCTCCGACGTCCGGACCGGCGACACGATCACCCTGGAAAACAGGCCCTGCAACAAGCCCCTGCCCGGCTTCAAGGAAGTCAAGCCCGTCGTTTTCGCTTCCATATATCCCATTGCCTCCGACGATTATGAGGACCTCGCCGTCGCGCTGGAAAAATACAAGCTCAACGACGCCTCCTTCGTCTATGAAAAAGACGCCTCCGTGGCCCTGGGACAGGGGTTCCGCTGCGGCTTCCTGGGGCTCCTCCATCTCGACATCGTTCAGGAACGCCTGGAGCGGGAATACGATCAGTCCCTGATCCTCTCCGTCCCCAGCGTCCGCTTCCGCTTGACCTTGAAGGACGATACCGTCCTCTATGTGGACAACCCCTCCCACTATCCTCCCCAGATGAGCATCGCCAAGGGGGAAGAGCCCTACATCAGGGCGTCCATGATGATGCCGGAGCGCTACCTCGGGGCCGTCATGAAGCTATGCCAGGAAAAGCGGGGCATGAATTCAAGCCTCAATTACCCGGGACCGGGACGGGCGGAATTGATTTATGAAATGCCTTTATCCGAGGTCATTTACGACTTCTACGACCGTTTCAAATCCGTCAGCCAGGGATACGGCTCCTTTGATTACGAGCTTATCGATTTCCGGGACAGCAACCTCGTCCTCATCGATATCCTCGTCAACGGCGAAAAGGTCGACGCCCTCTCCCAGATCGTGCACCGCGACCGGGCCCGGGCCTGCGGCCTCCAAGCCTGCGAGCGCCTCAAGGAGGAGATCCCGAAGCAAATGTTCAAGATCGCCCTGCAAGCGGCCATCGGCGGCGAGATCATCGCCCGGACGACCATTTCCGCCTTCCGCAAGGACGTCACCGCCAAGTGTTACGGCGGCGACATCTCCCGCAAGCGCAAGCTTCTGGAAAAACAGAAGAAAGGCAAGAAGCGCATGAAGATGATCGGCAACGTCAGTATCCCGCAGAGCGCCTTCCTCGCCGTTTTGAAATCCGATACGGACTGATTGATTCACCGTTAAATGAACCTGCCCGGCCTTTACATCCATATCCCTTTTTGCAGGACCAAATGTCCTTATTGTCATTTTTACTCGACAACGGACCTCACTGCCGTGGATCTGATCATCTCATCCATCGTACGGGAGATGGAGCTTTATACGGCCGAGTTCGATACCTTCGATACCGTCTATATCGGCGGCGGGACCCCATCGCTGTTGACTATTCCACAGCTTGAAACCATCCTCTCCGCGGTTCGCAAGCGCTTTCTCGTACCCCCGGACGGGGAAATAACCATCGAAGTCAATCCTGCCGACGGCGACCTTGCCTGGTACCGCTCCCTGAAGGATCTGGGTTTCAATCGCCTCCATCTGGGCGTGCAGTCCTTCTCCGAAGCGGCCTTGGCCTTTCTCGGGAGAAGGCACCGGGCAAGCGACGCCTTCGCGGCCCTGGACAACACCGTCCGGGCCGGTTTCGAGAATTTCGGACTGGATCTCATTTACGGCATTCCGGGGCAGGATCTGCAATCCTGGCGGAAATCCCTGACATGCGCCGTTTCCCTGGCGCCGCCCCACCTGTCGGCCTATCAGCTCGCCATCGAAGAAGAGACGCCCCTCTGTCACAGCTATCGGCGCGGCTCCTTCGCCATCCCCGATGAGGACGCGTCCCTGGCCTTTTTCCTGGAAACTTCCGCATATCTCGAAAGATCAGGTTACCGGCACTACGAGGTATCCAACTATGCCAAAAGTTCCGGGAGCAAGTCCCGCCACAATCAGAAATACTGGGATCATACCCCCTATCTGGGAATCGGTCCCGGAGCCCATTCTTTCAAGGACGGCCGGCGCTGGTGGAATCACCGGAGTATCGAAAGCTACGTAAATGACCTTGCCTCGGAAAAGCCGCCCGTAGCGGGCGACGAAACCCTCACCAGGGACGATCTGCGCCTCGAGACGCTTTTTATGGGTCTGCGAACCGCCCGGGGAATCGACATCGCCTCATTTCGCCTCCAATTCGGCGATGATCTGCCCAAGGAGCGTTCTGCCATCATCCAATCCCTCATCGCCGGCGGTTTCATTGTTATCGGAGACGGGCGGATGTCCCCGACCCGGCGCGGCCTTGCCGTCGCGGACCAACTGGCGCTTACCTTTTAAGAGAACATGGCAATTTCCCGCGCCCTGTGGTATGGAGCCTCGTAAAGATCAATAAAGGGAAGATTTATGGGCAAGAGAGACAGGAAGACATGAGTTCGACGGTCGTCTATGCCGTGGTGGCCCTTGTCTGCATCGCCATCCCGTTTATTCTTCATCATATCAATAAAAATGCCGAACACCCATTGGATATCAGCCTACGCCAGCTCATTTCTCAGAACCTTACTTATTTTATTACGCTCTATGCCTTCATCCTCAGTTTCTCCATGATTACCCTCTGGGGCATATATCAAAACGCGGAAACGACGGTGACCAAAGAGGCGGAACTGGCCTTGAACATGTATCGCCTGTCCCCGGGCCTTCCTGACTCGGGTCACTTCCGGTACTTATTGAAAGACTATGTCAGGATTGTCAAAGAAGAAGAGTGGCAAGAGATGGACAAGGGCGTTTTCCGTACGAAAATGGACAGCATCGACGACCGCCTGTGGGCGGAGCTGAACGCCATCAGGCCAAAATCACCGGAACATTTCAGCACCTATAATAACCTCATCGTCATGATGACGGACATGGGGGAACGGCGATTGGAACGCCTGCTCCTTCTTGACGGCAGCCTCTATCCACAGATGTGGGCACTGATTTACCTTGGCGGTTTCCTTTCCCTCTTCGGGCTGTTCTTTACCAGCACCGGTCAGGCCAAGGTTCAATTTATCTCCGACTTCATGTTGATCTGCATGATCGTCTTTACGATTTATCTTATTTATGAACTTGACTCGCCATTTTCCGGAAGCCTCCACATCGATCCCAAGGCATTCAATATGGTCTATGATAAGATGATCCATTTCGGCGCCCAATTCCCAAAATAACGGATATTCAGGAAATCAGGTCGAAGGCGTCCCGGACAAGTTCCACCTCCGGTCGCGACGGCCGCAGTTTCACGGCAACGACGTCAAAGCGCGCCTTCATCAGGTGCAAGTCATGACGGTTAAGGTAGTACGCGGCGACTAAAGAGAGTTTCTTCTGTTTGGCAAACCCGACGCTCTCCAGGGGGCTGCCGTAGCTATCCGTCCTGCGGCTGCGTACTTCCACAAAGACCAGGGTCTCGCGGTCCCGGGCCACGATGTCGATCTCTCCCAAGGGGCAGCGGAAGTTGCGTTCCAGGATCTCATAGCCCGCCCCGGTAAGATGTCCGGCGGCAATGTCTTCCCCCAACTTTCCCGTGCTTATCTTTTCCCTGGTCATTTAAGGTTAAATTCGTAGTTTTCTTGGCGGGGTCCTTTTATTCGGAAGGAGCGGCGATGAATCTTGCAGGGGCCGTGGTCTTTGATCGCCTGGCGGTGTTCCTGAGTTCCATATCCCTTGTTTTTTAGAAAATTGTAATAAGGAAACTGGCGATGATACATCTCCATGATATGATCCCGGCTTACCTTGGCAATAATCGAGGCGGCGGCAATAGATATGCTTCGCGAGTCTCCCCTGATAATCGTCATCTGGGGAATATCGATGGGAACCGCCTGCATTCCATCGACAAGGAGGTAATCTGGTGAAATATCGAGGTCGACGACGGCCTCCTTCATGGCGCTGAGGGTCGCCCGCAGGATATTGATGTCATCAATAATCGACGCCTCCATGACGCCAACCCCTATGGAAAGGGCATCTCTCCTGATGACTTTGAACAGCTCCTCCCGCTTCCGGGGAGTGAGCTGTTTTGAATCCATAATATCCGGATGGTGGTAATTTTCTGGAAGAACAACGGCGGCGGCAACAACAGGACCTGCCAGAGGCCCCCTTCCTGCCTCGTCAATACCCGCAATCAAGTTAAAGCCTATCTGGCGAGCCCGCTGTTCAAAATTGTTCATGTAAAAAAACGAATGTTTACGATTTCCCCTCTGTCTTGATCCTTGCCTTTTTCCCCTTCAGAGCCCGCAGGTAATACAGCCGGGAGCGCCTCACTCTTCCCCTGGTGACCACTTCGATACGATCGATTACCGGAGAATGAAGAGGAAAGGTGCGTTCCACACCGATGCCATAGGAAATCTTCCGTACGGTAAAGGTGGCGCGACTGCTGCCGCGTCTCTTCCGGATGACGACGCCTTCGAAGGCCTGAATCCGCTGTTTCTGACCTTCGATAATCCGTACATATACCTTGACGCTGTCTCCGGACTTAAAACCGGGGAGATCCGCCCTGATTTGCTCTTTTTCAATCACTTCTATGAAATTCATGCTTCCCACACCTCACGCTTTTATTACTATATTTTTATTTTTCTTATCTCTTATTCTCCGAACAGCCTGTCCAGAATAACGGCGGCGGCGGATCGTACGGATAGATGATTATAATCCGACCCGCCGCCTCGCACCGGCGCCAGAGAGTAATCCGCTTGTGCGACGATCTCATCCGCCAGTCCCCAACCCGTCCCGCATACTATCAGGCAGGGATGGTCCTCCCTTTCCAGAAGCCTCTTCATTTTCTCGAAAGAAATCAAATTTCCGGTCAAAGATGCCCCCGTAACCACCACCCGGGGTCGCCGTCCCGAAAGGGCCTCAATATCCGCAACGACCATGGCAAAGGTTTCCCTGACACAAACACGGTCGAAGGCCTCCTTCCGGGAGGCATTATAGGTCGCTCCGTATCCCTGTTGCCAATGGTCGAGAATGGTTTGTACAAGCACCCGTTGCGCCTCGATGGGCGTCACGATGTAATACCGCTCCATGCCGTAGGTTCGGGCCACTCTCGCAATATCATGGATATCCATGTTGGCGACGGCAGTGGTTACGATATTCCCGTGCCTGTTAAATACAGGGTAATGTAAAAGAGCTATATAATAATTGGACCCCGACTTCACGGGTCTTCCGTCTCAATCTCCCTCAGGATCAACCGGTCCGAATCGGATAGATCGATCTTCTCCAGGAGTTCCGGCCGCCGGCGCCATGTCCTCGCCAATGATTGCCGTCGACGCCAATAATCTATATCCCGGTGGTTCCCATTCAGCAGGACTTCAGGGACTTTCCATCCCCGGTATTCCTGAGGCCGGGTATATTGAGGATACTCAAGCAGTCCCGAGGAGAATGAATCGGTTCTTGCCGATTCACTGTTTCCGAGGACACCGGGAATCAGCCTCGAAACGGCATCCACGATCATCATCGCCGACAACTCGCCGCCGGTGAGGACGAAATCCCCGATGGAGATCTCCCGGTCCGCCAGATGATCTTTTACTCTCTCATCCACGCCTTCATAGTGACCGCAAATAAGGACCAGCCTATGGCAGGCGGCAAGTTCTTCCGCCGTTTCCTGCCGGAAGGGATCTCCCTGGGGACTCATCAGGATAACCGGCCCTTCCCCGGATTTCAGCTCCAGGGCGGCAAGAGCCCGGTCAATCGGCTCCACCTTCATGACCATACCGCCGCCACCTCCGAAAGGGGCGTCGTCCGTTACCCGGTGCTTGCCCGGCGCATACAGCCGGATATCATGGACATGAATTTCAATGAGGGCCTTCTCCCTTGCCTTTTTGAGAATGCTGCTCTCAAAGATCGACAGAAACATCTCCGGGAAAAGAGACAGAATATCAAACCGCATTTCCCGACCTCATAGCCCTTCAAGAAGTCTGACGGTCATGATATTGTTGGCTTTGTCCACTTTCCTGATCACTTCCTCACTGGCGGGAAGCAGTTTTTCTTCTTCCCCGTTCTTACAGACGTAAACGTCATTGCCTCGCACCGAAAAGATATCCCCGATAATACCGAGGGATACCCCTTCTTCCGTCACGACGTCCATGCCGATTAGTTCGTGCCAGTAATATTCTCCCTCCGGCAAGGCTGCCAGCTTCTCTACCGGCGCATATACCCGGTATCCAAGCAGTGACGCTGCCGCCTCGGGATCGCGGAACCCTTCCAGCTCCAGGAAAAAAAAATCGCTTCCTGATTGACAGCCGGTCAAAAGGTAGCGATGCATATCCCCTTCTTCCCTCCGCAGATAGACCGCCTCCAGGCGGGGCAGAAGACTACCGGGATCGGTCAGGTAAGAATTAACTTTAACGCCGCCACGGAGACCGTGGATCTTGACAATTCTACCAATTTCAAAGAACTCGCTCACTCTATTCGATAATTTCCAGAACGCTTCGTTTCCGGATCTTGGTGGACGCCGCACTTAAAACCGTTCTCATGGCCTTCGCAGTCCTCCCCTGTTTGCCGATAACCTTTCCGAGGTCTTCCTTCGCTACCCTTAGTTCGATGACCGATGTCTGCTCGCCAACCACTTCTGAAACCTCAACCTGCTCGGGGTTATCCACCAGCGCCTGCGCCATGTACTTGATCAACTCTTTCATCGTTTCCACCTCCACCGGATTAGTCTGTTAACCTTTTCAAGATTTCGACTGAAACCGCCCACAACCAGGCTGCTAACCCTTTTTCTTCAATAGTTGGGACACGGTAAGGGTCGGCTTGGCGCCCTTGGACAACCAATACTTAATCCTTTCGATTTTGAGACTCACACCGTCGAGGTCCTTAGCCGGGTCGTAGTGGCCCAGAACTTCCAGGAAACGGCCGTCCCGCGGGGATTCGGAATCTGCTGCTACAACCCTGTAAAATGGCTTTTTGTGCCCACCCATGCGGGTCAATCTTATTTTAACTGCCATCCTGTCTAACGATCACCTCCTGTTTCTTAACTTCTTTCCTCTTTGATAAATTGAAAGATCAAGCAGGCTAACACATATTTTTTATTTTGAAAAGGGAAAATTTCCTCGCCTCATGGCCTTCATTCCGTCCTTCGATGTCATCTTTTTCATCATCTTGCGCATCTCTCCATAGTTTTTCAGGAGCCGGTTGACATCCTGTACCGTAGTCCCGCTTCCGAGGGCGATACGTTTTCGCCGCTGGCCGTCAATGAGGAGATAATTATGCCGCTCCTTCCTGGTCATGGAATCAATGATGGCGGTAACCCTTACCATTTCTTTATCATCGGGACTAATATCTTTGAGGGCTTTGATTTTATTGAATCCCGGGATCATGGAAAGGATATCCTTAATAGAGCCCATTTTTTTTATCTGCGTGAGCTGACTGCGGAAATCCTCAAGGGTAAATTCGTTTTTGCGAATCTTCTTTTCAAGTTCCCTCGCTTGCTGCTCGTCTACGGTAGCCTGAGCTTTCTCCACCAGGGTCAGGATATCACCCATCCCGAGAATCCGGGTAGCCATTCGTTCCGGGTGGAAGACCTCCAGGGCATCGACCTTCTCGCCGATTCCCACGAACTTGATCGGCTTGCCCATAACAGCCTTCAGGGACAAGGCGGCGCCGCCCCGGGCGTCACCGTCCATCTTCGTCATGATGACCCCGTCGATACCCAGCCGCTCATTGAAGGTCGTGGCCACGTTGACCGCTTCCTGACCGGTCATGGCGTCAGCCACAAAGAGGATCTCCGCCGGATGGACAACCTCCTTGATCTTGCGGAGTTCCTCCATCATTTCCACGTCGATGTGCAGACGACCTGCCGTATCGATGATGAGAACCTCATAACCCCGGCTTTTTGCCTCTTCGACGGCATTAAGGCAAATGGTTACGGGATCCTGTTTCGCATCTGCCGGGAAGATGGCCATCCCTGTCTCATTTGCCAGGACCCTCAACTGCTCCATGGCCGCCGGCCGGTAAACGTCGACGGATACGAGCATTGTCCTTTTCCCCTGGCTGGAAATATATTTTGCCAGCTTGACCGCCGTGGTCGTCTTGCCGCTTCCCTGGAGACCGACAAGCATGACCGGCGCCGGGAAACGGTTGCCGAATCTGATCTGGCTGCTTGTCCCGCCCATGAGTTCCACGAGGTGGTCGTGGACAATTTTGACTACCTGCTGACCGGGACTTAAGCTATCGGTCACATCCTGGCCAATGGCACGCCCTTTGACATCCTCAATAAAACCTTTAACCACTTTAAAATTTACATCCGCCTCCAGGAGGGCCATGCGGATTTCCTTTAAGGCCCCCTGAATATTCTCCTCATCCAGACGCCCCTTCCCCTTGAGCTTCTTGAAAATACTGTCCAGTTTATCCGTTAGATTCTCAAACATCATTCACCTTGTTTATTCTACGCCTCCAGGTTACGATTTATCACCCTGGCGAACTATGCAATTCAATCCTTTAACCTTCTTATTAATGCTATCGGCTGCTTTTTCGGCTTCTTTCCTGGTCTGATAATTATTCACCATTACCCGGTACCATTTACCCTTGCCCGATATATCCAGTTCCGAGATTTCCGCTTTGTAGCCCAGGCCCTGCAATTTTTTTTGGAGTTGATTGGCCTTGACCCGCTCGTCATAGGACACCACCTGCACAGAATAATTTGCGGATGCAGCCGGGCCGGCAACAGGAGGTGCAGGGTCGGTCCCACCCGTCTTCGCCTTCGGAAGTGTACCGGTCGCCGCCGCAACGGCGGGCTTCGGAGAAGCATCCTTGACAGTCGGCGCTGCCGGCGGTGCATGCGTACCCGGGGCCGGCGCCAATTGTACCGGAGGCGGCGCCGGTGCTACGATTACGGCGGGAGTAGAGGTCCCATCCCTGCTTTCCTGGCCGATCAACCCGGGAGTAGTGCTCCCCTTTTTGGTAAGGGTGTCGTAGAAGGTCAGGTCAAGGGCCGCCTTGTCCGGTGCCTTGCCGACCCCATCACTTTTAGCCTTGGGGAATACGAGCCCGATTCCATCGGTGATCATCCTGGGAATTCCTTTGACGATCTTCTCGGGATAAGTGTCGATGTCTTTACCTACGACGACGCCCAGGACAAAAGCGCCAAACACCAGGCCCCCCATCCCGGTAATCAACAAGGTCAAACCGAGCTTTCCCAGCTTAAATTCAAAGGAGCGGATATTCTTCATGGCCATATGACTACATTTTATCCGGTGCGGAAACCCCAAGCAATTTCAAATCATTCTTCAGGACAATCAGCAGGATATTCATGAGGAAGATTCGCGCCCTCGTCAGGGAATCATCCTCGGATATCACTTTGTACTTGTTGTAGTAACTATGGAACAGAGAAGCAAGATCATTCAGGAAAAAGGTGAGGCGGTGGGGCTCCAGGGCATTGGCCGCCCCGGCAACGATTTCGGGAAACCGGGTCAGGGCCTTAATGAGCGCCAATTCCTCAGACAAGGTGAGGAGACTCAGATCCACTTCTCCATAGCGGGGAACCAAAAAACCGCGCTCCGCGGCAAGCCTCAGAATACTCGCAATCCGGGCGTGGGCATACTGGACATAATATACCGGATTTTCGTTCGATTGCTGTTTTGCGATCTCAAGATCAAAATCAAGGGGGCTGTCGGTGCGCCTCATGAGGAAATTATACCTGGCCGCATCCCTTCCCACCTCGTCAACGACTTCCCTAAGGGTGACAAATTCACCGGAGCGGGTGGACATGCCCACCGGCTTACCCCCGCGCAGAAGGCTGACTAACTGGACCAGAACAATTTTCAGGGCATCCTCCCGGTAACCAAGGGCCTGGATACCGGCAGACATGCGCGGCAGGTAGCCATGATGATCGGCGCCCCAGATGTCGATCACCCGGGAGAAGCCCCGCTCGTACTTGTTTTTATGGTAGGCGATGTCGGCGGCAAAATAGGTGGGATCCCCATTTTGCCTTACGACCACCCGGTCTTTTTCATCCCCGAATGCCGTCGTCCGGAACCATAGGGTCCCATCTTCCCGATAAATGTGTCCCTGCTCTTCAAGTTCCCGCAGGATCACGGCCACGCCGTCATCCTTGTATAGCTCTCGCTCGCTGAAGTAGAGGTCAAAGACGACTCCGAATGTTGACAGATCTTCTTTGATGCCGTCAAGAATAATCGCGGCGGCATAGTCGGTGAAATAGGGAATTACTTCCTCTTCCAACCGGTCCAGATAAGCCTTCCCCTCTCCGGCAATTATTTCTTTCGCAATACCTGTTATATAATCGCCCTGGTAGCAAGACTCGGGAAAGACAATCTCCCGGCCGAGAAGCTCGTAGTAGCGGTAAAGAACGGACCGTCCGAGATTGAACATCTGGTTGCCGGCGTCGTTGATGTAATACTCTCTGCTGACCTCATATCCCGTCGCCTGGAGGATATTGGCCAGCACATCCCCCACCACGGCGCCCCGGGCATGACCGATATGCAACGGACCCGTGGGATTGGCGCTGACAAACTCCACCTGGACCCGCTGCCCCTTGCCGGTATCCGAGTATCCGTAGCGTTCTCCCTCCCTGTCCACCTTCTCCAGGGCCCGTTGCCAGACCTCGTCACGGATGAAAAAATTGATGAACCCCGGTCCCGCGATTTCCACTTTTGCTATGACCTCATCGTCGCCGTGGAGTTGATCGCAGATCATCTGCGCGATTTTACGGGGATTTGTCCGGAGGCGTGACGAAAGGATCATGGCTATGTTCGTCGCATAGTCCCCATGGGCGGGATCTCTCGTTGTTTCCAGCTCAATCGCCGGGACGGCGATATCGCCCATTTGACCGTTCGCCGATATTTTGCCGAGGGCCGTCTCAATAATACTGATGATACGATTCTTCATTAATGTGTCATTAGGCTTATCGCAAAAAAAGTTGGCGGGAAGCCAACTTTTCCCTGTCCGGATCAACTGGAATCCGGGTGATAAATACCGATCCTTCCTCTCCTGTCATGGTCATTTTACAGGTCGCCACCATATATTTTCCCTATGGTGGAAGTCAAGTTTTTTAACGATCTCCGTGTCTTGTTGCAAATCCAGGCAATTTCGCCACCTGCCACCTATTGTCCGTTGCCTATTGCCTGCTCGCCCGGCGCGAGATTAACGACTCTCCGTAAATGTACCTGTTTCGCATATTTTTCAGGGAAATAAATTAATGATCGCCCTGCCCCAGAACAGGTAAACCACCGCCCCCAAGGAGAGAAAAGGGCCGAACGGTACGGCATATTTCATGGTTTTGCCTTTATTTATCATCATGACGATCCCGACCGCGGCCCCGGTGAATGCTCCCGTCATCAGGATGAAAAGGAGGGATTTCCATCCGAGAAAGGCCCCCAGCATCCCCATGAGGTTGACATCGCCGCCCCCCATGCCTTCAATCCCCGTTACTTGTTCATAATAGACGGCAACCAGATAAAGGGTGCCGATCCCGACCATGATTCCCAAGAATGCATCCAACAGGGAGACCCCCATGACAAATACGGCGGCAAGAAAGAAAATGGGAATCCCCGGAAGGATGATCTCATGGGGAATGATCTGGTGTTCAATATCGATGAAGGTGATCACAATCAGCGTCGCCACAAAGAGAAAGGCGGCGAGAGAGGCAGGGGCAATGCCGAATTTCCAATAGGTAAGCAAGGCCATGACGGCGGTCAGGCCCTCGACAAGGGAATAACGAGCGCCGATGGGCTCCCGACAGTTACGGCAACGTCCTCTCAATAAGATGTAACTGAAAAAGGGGATGTTATCACACCAGGCAATGGCGTGGCGGCACCGGGGACAACGGGACGCCGGGGATACAATCGATTCTTCCCGGGGAAGGCGGTGAATACAGACATTGAGGAAGCTCCCCACGACGGCCCCCAGGATAAACACCACGATTGCCCACCAAAGCGCCATTAAATTAATCTCCTTTAACAGATTACCACCGCCGTCCCTATTACAAATTCAACACGAAGGTCAATCATAAAATAAAACCGCATGGGAAATATCCCTTGACACGAAAAAACAGCCCCCCTATACTTCTAAATATAGGAAACAATATCTTATCATAAGATAATCCTATCAAACATGAACGGATTGACGACGGGCTTTCTGAAGATGGGCGGTCCAAGCCGGCTTGGACCCTACGCTTAGAAGGAGGGAAATGACCATGCCGCGGAAGATGCTGATGGTCCTTTTGATCGCCTCTTTTACCCTCGGCGGGTGCATGAGCAGGGCCATGCAGTACTACGCCAGGGGAGACCACGCCGCCATGATCCGGGAGTTTGACGTCAAGGAAGGACTCCAGACACTCGACAGCTTCGATCTGTACTTTCTGTGCACCTCTTTTATCGCCATGCGGAGCTATCAGAAATCCCTGGCCTGTGCCGACGAGTTGGAGAGCCGTGAGAAGGCCACAATGAATGCCGCCGGTCAGATCATCACACCGGAGATCATGAAGGTGCAGGCCTACCTCATCAAACTCCAGACCTATCTCGATACCGGCGATTTCGAAAAGGCGGTCGAATATGGAGAAAAGGCCTACCACATCGCCGAAGAGGGCGGCTTTTCCATGTGGACGAATATGGATGCCATGGCGATCGACATCATGGGCGATCTGGGCCTGGCCTATGCCGTCTCGGGTAGGCGCGCAAAGTCGCAGGATATGTTCAACAAACTGGAGGGCTATTCCATGTCTATCCTTCGCGGCTATGTTTTCGAACCCTACCGCCAGCTCCAGAAGATCCGCATCGCCTTCGCCCTGCAGAACTATGCCGAGGTCCTCGCCCTCTGCAGCAAAAACGAGGGGATCTTCGACGGCAAGTGGTGGAGCAGCCTGCCGGGGCACCGCTTCTCCTACAGCAAGCTCACCATGGATTTCATCAAGGCAAAATCCTATTACGAATCGGGGAACCTCCGCGCCGCCGACGAGGCATACACGGCGCTGCTCGCCAACCCCAAGATTTCAGAGAGCGCCGACATGTACTGCTTCTCCCTGGCCGATCTCGGGGCGATCCGCCTGAAGCAGGCGAGATCTGCCGAGGGCATCGACCTGCTCCGCAAAGCTGTGGACGAAATCGAATTGCAGCGCTCCACCCTCGCCACGGAGAGTGCCAAGATCGGATTCTTCGGGAACAAGCAAGGGGTGTACGAGACCCTCATCGCGGCGCTGGTCGCCCAGGGCCTGAATCGGCAGGCCTTCGAGTATGTCGAGCGCAGCAAGGCCCGGGCTCTGGTGGACATGCTGGCCACCAAGAGGGACTTTGCCGTCCGCCCCGGTGAGGCGCGCCAGGTGCGCGAGCTCCTGGCCCGGCAGGAGAGGTTGGAGCAGGAAGCCCTCGTACAGGCCGGTGCCTCTCCCACAGCCGGCACCCGGGGGGTGATGCTCCGGACGAGGGAAGAGCTGGCCAAACAAACGGGAGAGCTGGCCTCGCTCGTGAGCGTCCCGCCCATATCGGCCGAAGAGATTCAAAGGTTCATCCCCGCCGACGAGACGCTGGTCGAATACTACTATACGGGGAACGACCTGTACGCCTTTGTCATGACGTCGCAGCACCTGTCGGCCATCCGGACCCAAAGCGGCAGTCTCCTTGAAGATGCGCGGGAATTTCGCAAATCCCTCGGGGATGTCACATCGACCCGGCATGAGGAGATAGCCGGAAGGTTGTACGAAAAACTCGTCAAGCCGTTAGAAACTTCATTGAAGACCCGGAAGCTGATCATCGTGGCCCATGGGGCGCTGCATTACATTCCCTTTTATGCCCTACGCGGTGAAAAGGGCTACCTGATCGAGCGTTACAGCATCCGCATACTTCCCAGCGCCGGTGCATTGAAATACCTGCCGGGTCAAAAACCGGCCAAACCCGGGGACATCCTGGCCTTTGGAAATCCCGATCTGGGAAACCCGGAATTCGATCTGGCCTATGCGCAAAATGAGGCGGTCGCCGTCTCCAGGACGCGACCGAATTCGAAGGTGCTCCTGAGAGAGGAGGCCACCGAAACCGCCTTGAGCCGATACGGCAACGGCTTTCGATACATCCACTTTGCCACCCATGGGCAATTCGATGCGGAAAAGCCCCTGAACTCCGCCCTCCTTTTGGCTAGGGATGGGCAAAACGATGGAAGGTTGACCGTGGACAAGCTCTATTCCATGCCCCTGACCGCCGACCTGGTCACATTGAGCGCCTGCGAGACGGGATTGGGAAAGATTGCCAACGGCGACGACCTGGTCGGCCTGACCAGAGGGTTTCTCTACGCCGGGAGTAGTTCCATCGTGACTAGCCTCTGGAAGGTGGACGACCTGGCGACTTCTCACCTGATGACAGAATTCTATTCCCAACTGCAAAGGACCGACAAGCGTGAGGCCCTGCGGTACGCGGCTTTGAGCACAAAAGACAAATACCCGCACCCCTTTTACTGGGCGGCCTTTCAGCTCACGGGAAATGCAAACTGAAGGGCGGCCTCCATACGTCGGGGTTGGAAGCAAATTTCTTTTTTTCATTCATCATGTCTGCGTATTACCCGGATAAATCTGCAATACAAAAAACCGGCAAACTATTTTCCGGTATAGTCAAGGGCTTTGACAAACAGGTTTCCCGCGGGTGAATGAAAGATGAAAATCCGGCCCGGACATGTTATATGAGAATACAAAAAAAAAAGCGAAGGGTCTCCCTCTCAATGAAGAATGACGAATATTACATGCGCAGGGCGCTGAAGCTGGCTAAAAAAGGGGAAGGACGGGCAAGTCCCAATCCCATGGTCGGCGCCGTAATTGTCAAGGACGGCAGGATCATCGGCGAGGGCTATCATGCCTGCTGTGGAGAAAACCATGCCGAAATAAATGCGATAGCAGGGTGCGTCGAAACAATCACCGGAGCTGACTTCTATATCACCCTGGAACCGTGCGCCCATCACGGGAAAACACCCCCCTGTGCCGACGCCCTGGTCAAGGAGAAACCGGAGCGGGTCATTATCGGCGCCATGGATCCGAATCCCCTCGTTGCCGGCCAGGGGATCGCCCTCCTGCAGAAACACGGCATCAAAACACACGTGGGGGTACTGGAGGCGGAATGCCGAATTTTGAACGAAAAGTTCTTCAAGTTCATGACTACGGGTCTTCCTTTTATCACCTTGAAATACGCCCAGACCCTCGATGGTCGCATTGCCACGGCCACAGGTCATTCCCGCTGGATCAGCTCTCCGGCATCGCTGCGTTACGCCCATCGGCTCCGAAGCGCCCATGACGCCATTCTCGTCGGCTCGGGAACGGTTTTGCTTGACGATCCCGAACTCACCGTCCGCCTTGTCAAAGGGAGAAACCCGTTACGGATCGTTCTGGACAGCAGGCTCCGCATACCCCTTCAGTCACGGATCCTGCAGAACCAGGATCAGGCCGGAACCTTGATCGTCACTACGGTCAAGGCCGCCAAAGGTAAATTGAAGAGCCTCAAGGACATGGGGATCGAGCTGCTATGCATCAACATGACGAAAAGCGGCGAAATAAATCTGTCCGAACTTTTTCTGAAACTGGGACAAAAGGGCGTCTCCTCCGTCCTTATCGAGGGGGGTTCGTCGGTCATTACCTCGATCCTCAGGGAAAGGCTGGCCGATAAGCTCCTCGTCATCATTGCTCCCAAGATTGTCGGTAAGGGCATCGAAGGGGTCGGCGACCTGGGTATTACCCTCATGGATCAGGCTATGAATCTGTTTCCGAATAAATTAAAAAAACTCGGCGCCGATTTCCTCTTTGAAGGCCAAATCAAAACCACGTCAGGATATGCAAGGCGGCCCTGATGCCGTCGAGGGCGGAGCTGATTATGCCTCCCGCATAACCCGCCCCTTCCCCACAGGGGTAAATACCGCGCACGCTGATGCTCTGTCCGTCATCGCCCCTGGTAATGCGGACCGGGGAGGATGTCCGCGTCTCTACACCAATGAGATTGGCCTCCGCGGTGATGAATCCGGGCATTGCCTGCTGGAATTTCCTGAAACCCAAACGTATGGATTCATAGACATAGCCGGGAAGAGTCGACTTTAGTGAAGCGGCCACGACTCCCGGCAGAAAGGTCGTGGCACCGGTCTCAGGGCTGTCGCGATCCTCAAGGAAGTTGATCAGTCCCTGGGCGGGGGCTTTGTAGGTCCTGCCGCCGGCGTCGAAGGCCTTTTCCTCCCAGGTCCGCCGAAAGGCAAGGCCGCTGAGACCTGAGGGGCCGTAGTCTTCATAATCTTCGGGATGGACGTTCACGACGATGGCGCTGTTGGCGTAAGTCCCCTTGCGAGCCGACAGGCTCATCCCGTTGGTCACGATACCACCTTCCCGGGAACTGCTGCCGATTATCTGGCCGCCCGGACACATGCAAAAAGAATAAACGGACCTGTTCAATTCCGGTACGCGCGCCGTCAAGGTATAGTCCGCCGGAGGCAGAACGGGATTGTCCGTCCAGCGGCCATACTGAATCCGGTTGATATGCTCCTGTGGGTGTTCGACGCGCAACCCTATGGCAAAGGCTTTCCTGCCGAGTTCAACACCCCGCTCCGCCAGCAATCGGTATGTCTCGTCAGAGCTCTGGCCGATCGCCAGCACCAGATGGTCAGCCTTGATTTCCCCGGCGCCGTTGACGACGATCCCTTCCAGATGATTCTCATGGATAATCAGATCCGTCATCTTGGTATTGAAGCAGACTTGACAGTCCATTGACAAGAGACGCTTGCGAAGGTTAACCAATACCTTTCGCAAACGGTCCGAACCGATATGAGGCTTCGCATCCGTTAATATTTCCGGCGCGGCCCCCATCTCCACGAGGATCTTTTTCACCCAACCGGTATAGGGATTGCGGACGCGGCTGGTCAGTTTGCCGTCGGAAAAGGTTCCGGCGCCGCCTTCCCCGAAATAGACGTTGCTGTCGGGAAGTAATATTCCCTGCTTCCAGAAGGATTGCACATCTCGATGTCTTTCCTCAACAGGCTTTCCCCTCTCCAGCAGGAGTACGGGACAGCCATGGAGAGCAAGGAAATAGGCGGCAAAAAGCCCGGCGGGACCACAGCCGACAACAACGACCTTTTTACCTGCAGGCAGAGAAGGGGAAAAAGCAACGGGCGCCGGTTCTGCCGGGCCGACGCTTACCTTTACTCCGGTAGGAAGATCTGGGGGGGGAGACCAATCGTCATCCATGGTAAAAGCGGCGTTATAGATAAAACGGGGAGGACGATTGCGCCGGGCATCCAGGGATTTTCTGATTATCTGTAGATTCCCGATATGATTTCCGTCAATATGCAGGATCGCGGCGACTAAAGAGAATAATAACTGTTCGTCTTGATCCAGGGCAAGAGGCACACCCTCAATACGCCAGGTTTTCATTAATTTCTCCGTTGCAAAAAAGGATAGTTTGATATACTCAGCCCATTCGCAGATTCAAACCTATGGAGCAAGGATTTTTTTATGCCCTGGTATGCCGTCCACACAAGAAGCCGTCATGAAGACCGGGCATTCCTCGGTCTTAAACAGAAGTCGTTAAACGTATTTCTGCCCAAGATAGAGGTCTGGAGCCAGCGGAAAGACCGGCGCAAGAAGATCCTTATCCCCATGTTTTCCGGTTATATCTTCGTGGAACTGACGAACATCGATAATAATATCAAACTGGATATTCTTAAGACTTTCGGCGTCGTCCGCATCCTGGGCAAACCCCAGGGTCATGAACCCGTTCCCGTACCGGATTATCAGATTGAAGTCATTCAGCGGATCGTGAGTTCCAAGATTGAAGTCCAACAATTCCAGTACCCCAAGGTCGGCGAACGCGCAAAGATTGTCAACGGGCCCTTCCAGGGAATCGAAGGGCTCGTGGTGAGCACCGATCTTGAAAGAGAGCTTTTTGTCATTTCCATTGATCTTCTTCAACGCTCCGTAGCCATCAAATTGGAGGGTTTTCAAATCGCCAAGGTTTGACAACGATAAATTTAATCTTGACATTCTCGCCAATATGCGCAAGAAGTCGCTGCATATTATCCGGGAACGTAATTACTACTATTTTTTGAGAGATCATTGCCATTGAAGGGAACAATCAAGATCAACAGTGAATTGTGTAAGGAATGTCTTCTTTGCACGGTAGCATGCAAAAAAGAGAATCTCGAGCCTGCCGACGAACTCAATTCCAAGGGGTTTCATCCCATTATTCTAAAAGCGGACGCCGACTGCAACGGATGCGCCCTCTGTGCCACCATCTGCCCGGACATCGCCATCGAGGTTTACCGTGAATAGGATCCTGATGCAGGGCAACCGTGTGATCGGGGAAGCGGCCATCCGCGCCGGATGCCGTTTCTATGCCGGATATCCCATCACCCCTCAAAATGAATTGACGGAGTATATGGCCGACAACTTGCGTCGCGTCAAAGGGGGCACCTTTATTCAGGCGGAAAGTGAGATAGCCGCCGTCAATATGGTTCTGGGGGCCGCTGCCGCAGGCGCCAGGGCTATGACGTCATCGTCCAGCCCCGGCATATCTCTTAAACAGGAAGGCATCTCGTCCCTGGCTGCGGACGAACTTCCCGCCGTTATCGTTAACATTATGAGGGGCGGGCCGGGGCTCGGCAATATCCTCCCTTCCCAGGGAGACTATTTTCAAGCCACCCGCGGCGGCGGACATGGCGACTATCGCACCATCGTTCTCGCCCCCGCCTCGGTGCAGGAATTAGCCGATCTCACGATGGACGCCTTTGATATGGCTGACCGTTACCGGAATCCCGTGCTCATCCTCGCAGACGGCATGATGGGACAGATGTCGGAACCCGTTGAGTTCAGCGAACCCGCTCCCAGAAAATACCCTGAATGCTATGTCCTGAACGGCAAAGGCAAGGGAAAAAGCAAATTCATCCGGGCTCTCATCCTGGACGCGATCCGCATGGAGGAGCACAACTGGAAGCTCTACCGGAAATACCAGGTAATCACCCAGAAGGAAGTCCGTTTCGAGACCTTCTGGACCGACGATGCGGAGATTTTGATCGTCGCCTACGGAACGGCGGCCAGAATCGCCAAGGGGGCAATCAAGCGCAGCCGGGAGATGGGTATCCCCGTCGGGCTGATCCGGCCGATTACGCTCTGGCCGTTTCCCATGGAGGTCATCCGGGCCTTTGCGGAACGAGTGGAAAATTTCCTGGTTTTCGAGATGAACACGGGACAGATGGTGGAAGACGTTCAATTAGCCCTGGGGGGCATCGGCAAGGTTCAGTTTTATGGAAGGCCGGGGGGGGTTATCCCGACGCCTGCGGAACTTGCCAAGGTAATCGCTTATCAGGCCCGGAAGAAATGATATGAAGAAAGTATTTTCCCGTCCCAAATCACTGAAAACAACGGCCTTTCACTATTGCGGCGGCTGCGGACACAGTATCGCCCACCGTCTTATTGCCGAGTCGATTGATGAACTGGACATCCAGGGCCGTATTATCGGCGTACCGCCGGCAGGATGCGCGGTTATTGCCTACAATTATTTTGACATTGACATGCTGGAATCCCCCCATGGCCGTGGTTGCGCCGTGGCAACGGGTGTCAAGCGCGTTCTTCCCGACCGGATCGTCTTTTCCTATCAGGGTGACGGCGACCTGGCGGCCATCGGCACGGCGGAAACCTTTCATGCCGCCAACCGGGGAGAAAACATTACGGTGATCTTCATCAACAATGCCGTTTACGGAATGACGGGCGGACAGATGGCCCCGACGACCCTACTGGGACAGGCGTCGACAACCACACCGCCGGGCCGGTCGGCTCTCCTCGACGGACACCCGGTTCACTTCAGTGAGATTCTCGGCCAGCTTCCGGGGACCATGTACATCGAACGGTGCGCCGTCAATACCCCGGCCAATATCATGAAGGCTAAAAAGGCGGTTAAAAAGGCCTTTCAGTATCAGATGGACAATGTCGGCTTTTCCCTCATTGAAATCCTGTCCCAATGTCCGACAAACTGGAAAATGTCTCCGATCGATGCCTGTCGATGGGTGAATGAAGTGATGGTAAAAGAATACCCCTTGGGAATAATAAAGGACAGCAAACGGTAAGGTTCAGAAAGATATGATCAGGAAGACCATATTTGCCGGCTTCGGCGGCCAGGGCGTGCTGATGATGGGCTACATCTATGCCCATGCCGTGATGAACGAAGGCTATCATGTCACATACCTGCCTTCCTATGGCGTCGAGGTCCGGGGAGGAACGGCCAATTGCACCGTCGCCGTGTCGGACGAAGAGATCGCTTCGCCCATCGCCTCCGAACCTGACTATCTGGTGGTTATGAATAAGCCGTCCCTATACACCTACCAGAACCGCGTCGCCCCGCAGGGAAGTATCTTTATGAACTCTTCGATAATAGATACGAGACCGACCCGCAAAGACTTGAATATCCACGATGTCCCCGTCGGGGATATGGCCGGTCAATTAGGCAATCCCCGGGTGCAGAATATTATCATGATGGGAGCCTTCATCAAAAAAACCGGTGTGATCACCCCCGACTCTTTCCTGAAGGGTTTGAAGCAGATCCTCGGGGAAAAGAAGAAGGCGGCAATGGAAATCAACCGCAAGGCGTTTGCGGCCGGATACGAGCTGCAAATCTGACACATGAGAACTTTCAATAACATGGCTATCAAACAGGTATCGGTACAACTTGACAACGTCCCCGGCGCGCTGACAAAACTTGTGGACATACTCGACAAGGAAGACATAAAGGTAAAGGCCATGTCGGCGGCCAGCACGGAAGAGCACTCCACGTTGCGCCTGGTTGTCAACGATCCGCAAAAGGCTGTCACTATTCTGGAGAGTTTTAATTTCAGGATTGAAGTCGCCCCGGTCATCGCCGTAGAGGTACCCTGCCATCCCGGGGGCATGAATGCCATTGTCAAGCCCCTGTCGGAAGGAGACGTCAACATCCACTACATCTATACGACCATTGAAAGAATCGGGAAGGAAACCATTCTCATCATCGGTTGCGACAGTATCGAGCGGGCGGTCGAAATCCTGAGCCAGCACTGGGTTAACTTCATCGGCGACGAGATCTATTCTCTCTAAATAATAAAGATCATACCTCAAGTAACAGATTTAACTTCTCCTTTACACTCCTATGAGTATTTTTACCGTTTCTGCGGAAAAAGAGAATCTCCTCCAGGAAAGAATGACACAGCTTGGCGTCTCGGAAGACGAACTGCGGGAAACATTTGTCCGTTCTTCCGGTCCCGGGGGACAAAAGGTAAATAAAACCTCATCCTGCGTACAGTTGGTGCATGTGCCTACGGGCCTGTCCGTCAAATGTCAGCAGGAGAGATCCCAGCTCCTCAATCGATTTTTGGCCCGCCGTCTCCTGCTGGATCGCATTGAGCGCCTGCAAAGGGGGCTGGTGGAAGCGGAAAAAACGCGCCAGGAAAGAATCCGTCGCCAGAAGCGGAAGCGATCAAAGCGGGCGAAAGAAAAGATCCTGCAGGACAAACATCACCAGGCGGAAAAGAAGGTGCAACGCGCCCGTCCCATGATTTCTGACGGGGATTGAATCAAGCCGGATTCACGGCAAAGTACTAATTCCCGCTTCTCCCCGGGTGACGGCAAAAGAAAAAGAAAAGGGAAAAGGAGTCTGTTTTTAGTGCCCCTTTTCCCTTTTCAATAATAACAGGAATATGTATGTTCTAATTATCAGCCGATGCCTGCAAACTTAAGAAGCGGGTTGGCATACAGGATGACGAGCGAAACAACCAGCGCGTAAATAGCGACTGATTCTGTCATGGCCATACCGACCATCATGGTAAGCATAATTTTACCCTGGGCTTCCGGGTTTCTACCGACGGCATTGTTCGCACCGCTTGTCGCCTGACCAAGACCGAGACCAGCGCCAACAGCCCCGACTCCCATGGCCAATCCGGCAGCAATGACACTGCAACCGAGAATGATCGCTTTGGTGTAATCAACCGCACCACCCGGGGCAGCCGCCGCTTCGGCAGCCATCGCCAGCGGAGCAATTACCAGTACCAACAACATTCCCAAAATCCCTCTTACCAAACTTTTCTTCATTGTTTTTGTTTTCCTCCTTTTGTTTAAATTTTTAATGCCACCAAAACTGATTCCTTCCATTCATATTTCCGCCCAGTCATCACCTCCTTATCTTCCTGTTTTATTGACTACTTCAAAGGCTGCGCTA
>Ga0209749_1000714_pt1 | contig 39794 bp, 33 predicted proteins | sample EPASupsiteSAE347_FD_187267 | JGI IMG/M metagenome (GOLD analysis project Ga0209749, IMG submission 187267) | Bioremediated contaminated groundwater from EPA Superfund site, New Mexico - Sample SAE3-47 (SPAdes) (version 2) | ecosystem: Environmental > Aquatic > Deep subsurface > Groundwater >...
GGAAAGCCTGCCCCACATGAGAAAACACAACCCTTATGCGCGCTAACCAATCTTTCGCGGAAGAAGAACCGGTTTGTGAGGCAAAACAATGAGCATCAGCCGACAATCGATTGGAGAGAAGAAAATGGATTTTGTTCCAAAATAGAGATAGATTCGGATTGGGCTACCCGCAAAATACGGGACACATTCCTCCTATTTCTCGTATTCCTCCTATTCCCCTTTCCCACGCTCGGTGTGGGAACGGGGAATAGGAGGAATATGAGGGGATAGGAGGAATAGGAAGAATGTTTCCGGTCTTATGCGAGTAGCCTCGGATTGTCTTGTTAATAGAGTATAACTGATCCATTGTGACCCTGTGATCCGACGGGGAGGTATCAGAATATGCTGCAGGCGGAAGGAGAGATTTGATGATCCAGTGCGGTCGGCCGATTAGCCGTGAGGAAATAGAAGAGATCCGGGAAACGGTCGCGACATATGAAAACTTGAGTCGTACCGAGTTGGTCATGACGATCTGTGAGCATCTGGGATGGGTTAGCGCCTCGGGCGGCCTCAAGGTGGATGCGTGTCGTAAGATGCTGGAGAAGCTGGAGGCACAGGGAATGTTGAGCCTGCCGGCCAAGAAGGAAGCTCCACGCAAGAAATCCAGGGAGCTGAGCCACAATTCCAGGACTGATGAGCAGCCACTGGTGGAAGGTGTTTTGGGCCGGATGGGCCGGGTTCGATTGGAAGTGGTGAATGATAAGGAGACGACAGGGCTTTGGAATGAATTCGTAAACCGCTACCATTACCTGGGCTACAAGCGTCCCTTCGGCTATCATCTGCGCTATTTCATCGAAAGCGAATTCGGAAAGCTTGGCTGCCTGCTGTTTTCGGGAGCGGCGAAGTCGATGGGGGAGCGGGATCGATGGATCGGATGGAGTGAAATGGAGCGGTTGAACCGCCTGGGGTGGGTGGTGAACAATTCCCGGTTCGTGATCTTTCCATGGGTTAAGGTGAAGTATCTGGCGAGTCATGTACTGGGGCAAATTGCAAGGCGTATCAGGGAAGACTACCAGGAGCGGTGGGGCTACCGTCCGGTCTTGATGGAAACGTTCGTCGATCCGTGCCTCTACCAGGGCACCTGTTACAAGGCGGCCAACTGGCAACATTTGGGAATGACGACGGGAGAAGGGCTGGTTCGGGAGGGCAAGAGCTACACCACGAGCCCCAAGATGATCTTTATGATGCCGCTTGTGGAGAATTTCCGGAAGGTACTGTGCTCATTGCCTGAGAAGCCGGTCGACGAGTAAGGTGATTTCGAAAGCGGAATTGCCAGTCGCTAAAGGGGCAGGGGAGGTGTTATCTGTATGCATCATCGAGTATTGCAGAGGCACTGCTACCAGATTCAGCAAGTACCCGTGCCTGCTCGACGGACAGCCCCTGCCCGTGTCCCTTGCCGATCCCTTCAAGAGCCCAGGAGCTTGCGACTTTATCGAAGTGAATGGCTTCAGGACAGGAAGGCAATTTCAATCTGGCGCGAAAGACTTCACAGGGTACGGTTTCCTCATTTTCAGAATATATGAGGTGTACTACAACCTCTCCGCTCCTGGTCCTTTCACGTTGGATTTCGAGAATTGCCGGCTCATCCAGCATTGTATTCAATTCAGAAACGGGAATTTGCTTCTTCCATTTCTCGTTTCCGCCTTTTGAGAAGGGAAGCCAATCAAGATTCTTTTTTGCGGCAAGCTCGTCCAGAAGTCTCAAGAGGTGCGGGTCGGTATGATCCGGCCGATCTCCTCGTTTCCGTAGACCATGTTGCTCATGTTGCTCATGTTGATCTCTTGCATTCCTTCGCTCTCCATCCCTCTCCGAAAGCTCGCCTTGAAAAACCATGCAATGAGTCGTATCGCAAAGGGACGAGGTGTCCTGATGACGGCCTCCGCCGCTAGTCATGCCGCTGCCGCGGGCTCCGTTCCAGACAATCACCGCGCGCAGCGCCTTCGAGGCTTCTCCCCGAAGCTCCCGGGCTTCGGAAGCCAGAACCCCATCGGCATAGGTTTCCGAATCGGTTTCCAGGACAACGTTTTCGCCTTGACCGTCCGCGGAGCTCTCCAGGATGCCGGATACCAGCCGCTCCGAACGGCTTCCCCGAGCAGAGGACAGGATTGAAAACCGTCCACAGGTGCTGATTCTTCGTTTCATGTTCCGGTTTCCGCGCTCCACTTTTTCTAAGCTCGGGCATTCATCGAGTATTTGCCACGAAGAGCGTGGGGTGAGTGCCATAAGCCGGACTCTCACTTTTGCGCGCTCGATGGAATAGCGAAGGGACCATTCCTCTAACATCCGTGAGGCGTGCTTCAGATTGGATGCGCCGTTATTTCCCATACTTCTGAACACGGCTAGATAGAGGGGATTTTCCGCCGGCCAGGCCACCATGAGATGTCCCACCAACGGGTTGCCTCGTTCATCCGTAACCGTGCCGGTTTTGGACATGGCATGGATCTTTTGAATCACCCGCCTGTCTCGCTCGGATTCGGCGCGGAGGGTGGAGCCTTCAATAAATCCGTTTTGGGAAAGGCCTGAAAAGAAGCTCGGCTTATACAAGAGGCAGGCACGCAGCATGAGAGCTAGCTCCCTGAGATTCGCTTCGAAAGGGAAGGTGCCGTCCTCATTGCGCTCACCCAGATATCTACGCCAGAACTTCTCGTCTTTCCTGAAAAGCTCCTCGGGAGGGAAGGGCTGAGCGAGGGTTGTACTCTTGACCATTGAAATAAGGAAACGATACCTGTCGAGATCGAAGTGACTTCGTCTCAGCAACAGCCTTGCCGTGTCGCTGGCTGCAAGCTCCTCGCCGACGGCCTTGCCCGACGCATCCCCGAGCGGGAGCTCTTCCGGCCTCGTTTCATACAGTGCTGCCGCATAAGGTATTTTGAGCAAAGAGCCGGGAGGGTGTCCAGTCTTGAGATCTCCCTTGGATTCCAGGACCCGGCCCGAAACGAGGCTGGTCAGAATGTAGCTGAAACCGTTGTCTTCCCAAGAGTCGTGAGGGGTCAGGATCTTTTCGATTTGTTGGGATACGGCACAAGGGGCTGTCGGCCAGCCGTGCAAGGCGACAAGTTTTGAAAGGGCTTTGTAGCTCTCTTTATCTAGTGAAGCGCCAATCCGAATTCTTTTTCCCAGATGTTCAAGCTCGTCGCTGGTTGGCTGTTCGGACTGGCGCGCTCGGTCCCCAGCTTCTCCACTGAAGTCGATTGCGGCAGCTTCCTCCGCCCAAAGCGGCAATTTCCCCGCACAGGTGCGAAAGCCGGCCTCGTGCATCAGCTCGTGTCGCAGGTATACTTCGACCCCGGCGCTCCCGAGCGGATTTTCCCTCAGGGAAATGACGCCGGGGCGCCAGCCGCCGGCGTGGGAGGAGCTGAAAGGTCCCGCGGTATTTCCCGGATAAACCCTCACCGGCTCGGAAGCGGCGGGTATTTCATAGCCCCGGGCCTTGAGCTCGGAAAGCGCCCTGGCGCCGTACTGCTCCAGCTCCGGATGCTGCATCAAAGATCCAAGGAAGATAATGGCCGCTCCAAGCTCGAAAAGAACGGCTCGTCCGGAAAGTCCGGCCGCAAGGCCACCAAACATGATGAAGCTACTCTGCCCGCACGCTCAGGGCTTCGGTATTGCTCTGAACGCTTTCGTCGTACATGTCGAAGGCGCGTGCCGGCGGGATATATGCCTTTCCCGTGAAAGCAGCCTGCCAGACCTGGTATACGATGATCTCACCCGTGGGCGAAACCTTTGCGATCCTCACGGTTTTCTCGGGATAGCGCTGTGTCTCCTTGATGGAGCCCCAGTAACTGTCCTCCTTGGGCTGGATCTTCGCATCCGCCAGGTATACTTCATCGTTATCGATTGCCTGAGCGATGGACGGAACCCCATCTTCAACCACCAAAAAACGGCTGGGCAGTGCTTTGATGTATCGCAGCGGTCCTCTCCTGACGCGAACCTCGCTCACCACGAGGTCTCCCTTGTGGAGGGGGAACGATAGATCGAGAGGCTCGCTGCCGGTCGGAGTGATTCGCCTGAACGTGCGCTCGACAACCAGCCCCTGGGAGTGAGGCTTGAGCGATCCGTAGGGAATGTCCGCCGTGATAGCCGAATAGGCGACGTCGGTGGCGGCAAGGCCCTCCAGTTGGATTTGTGAAAGGTTTTCGGGTTTTCCCGGCAGAGTGAAACCACCGACGAAACCTGACGGAATGCGCGCCAGCTCCCCGAGCTGCGAGCCGTCTTTCGCCGTGATCACGATTTTTCTGCTCTTCGCCTTTTCTTCCCCTGCACAGGCAGCGGCTTCCCTGCTCAACAGAGCGCGGGTGTTGAATATAACCTGCGCCGTGTCGAAGGTCGAAATCCAGTAACCGTTTCTCATGTATGAAAGAAGGATCTGCTCGAGCTTGGCTTTCAGTCCATCCGGAAGGGCTTTGAGATCGTCCAGGGCACCCAGCCCGGCCGATACAACGCAAGGGATGCCGGAGCGAAAGCCAAAGGCCTGGAAAAAGGAGGACTCGCCCGTGGTTGTCTTTGCGTACACTTCCGGATCGAGCTCATCGAGGGCCTTTTTCACTCTCTCGATGAGCTCCTCCCGGACCGTTGTGTCCTTGAACCGCTGATTGAACCTGGTCCACTCCTTGTCTTGTTGCCCCGCGAAGAGCTTCAGCCCATAAATCAGGTCGTCCAGCCGTGCGTAAGGGTCTTTTTGCAGGCTTTCGACATAGGCGATCTGCCGGTTCCACGGTTGCTGGTAGATGCCGGTATCGGCAAAGCGAACCAGCTCATATCCGACAAGTGTCCTATCTCCGGCCATGTTTTCTTCCTTGATGCGCTCCAGCCATTCGAATCCCTTGTATAAGGCTCTTTGAGCGCCCTCGACTTTCAATTCTCCGGCTAGCTTCAGGGCGGAAACGGCTGTCAGCGTCACGGGAAGCGTCGAATCACGATCTGAGGGCCAGAGCCCGAAGCCGCCGTCCGTCTTCTGATTCCCCATGATCTTCTTGATTCCCGAGGCTGCATTCTTTTCTGCTTTGATGAGAACACCCTCGAGCGGCCCCAGTTGATCCGGTGTAATGCCGGCGCGCCGCACAAGATCCATGAGAACCAGGTTGGGTATGGTGCTGTGGACGAGCTGTTCGGTGCACCCATAAGGATACGAAACAAGGACAGCAGCCGCATTGAGCGCCGCCCCAAGAAGCCCCGAGCTCACCTGAACCTTCAGCTCGCTGATTTTTGCCGTTGCCGGCAGTTCGGCAAACAACACATCCCTCTTCCCATTATCCCCAAAATTCTGCTTTTCCTGATCTCCTTTAGTCCCTTTAGTCCCTTGCGTCCCTTGAACCCCAGCAAACACCTGCCTCATCCCCGAAAGCTTCAAGGGAATATCAAATTCCTCCACCCCTCCCACATGCACATCCTCCTTCGCCGCAAGACCAATCGTAAAAGTCGCCTCTCCCTTTCCTCCTTTGGCTTCCACTAGAAGAGGCTGCAGATTTTCCCCTTGTTTTTCCAGTGTAAATTCGCTTTCTCTCGCACCTGCTTTCAACGTGGCTTCGCCATTCAGGCCCAGCTTCGAGGTGACCGAAATGTCCCGTGCCAGATGATTGGTGGTTCTGACTTGAAAAGAAGCTTCCTCTCCTTCACGCAGGAATTGAGGTCCCAGTACCTCAACGGAAATATCCGCAACCGTGCGAAACTTCCCCTTTGCTTCCCCGACCCGTCCGTCTTTATCCGTTGCAATGGCCGTGATCAGCCACTCGGTGACGTTGGCCGGAAGATCGACCGTAATGGAGGCACGACCGTTGGCGTCCGTCACTACATGAGGGAAAAAGCCCGCAGTGTCCCGCATGGCTTTCTTGGTGATTTTGCTCTGGCTCTTCAGAGCCCCCAGTTTGAAGTTGGGCTTTTTCAAGATATCGGCGTAGCCATATCCCTGGAGCTCATCCGAGTAGAAGGTAGCCAGGTTCAACCTTGGAAGAGGATAGAAAAAGTCGAAGATTCCGGGCCTAAGCTCGGGCTGCACGGCATATACCGCCTTATCCACAATGGTCACGGCGAGCTCGGTGTCGGCCCAGGGGGCCCCCTTTGAATCCTTGACCTCCAGATCGATCTTGAAGGGCTTGAGGGGCTCGGTCTCCTCCCGTTCGGGGGTGGCCGTGACGAGCAGGCGCTTGCTCCAGGGAACGATCCTGAACCCCAGGGTCTGCTCTCTATATTTCCCGCCGCTCATGGGGACGGTCACCGTGTGATAGAAGCCGGTTCCGTATTCCGGCTTGGCCTCGACTTCGAACCAGCGGCTTCTCCCTTTGAATTCGGAGGCCCTTGCGTCGTAGACTTTTCGTCCGGAAAGTGTTTCCCAGATGGCTCCGCTTTCGGCCTTGCCCCAGTTTGCGGGAAGGAGCGCGAAGACTTTGGCCTTGTCACCGGGGCTGAGAATGGTGTTTGCCGTGTAGAGCTCGAGCTCTTCATTTTCGAGGACCGTTTCCCCCTGTGCTCCGCCGACGATCATGAGGGCGGGCTCCGATTTTGCCGAACGCTTCATGGGCTTGCCGTCGAGTGTCTCCAGGGTAGCGACGGCTCTCAATCTTCCGCGGCTTTTCAGCTCGGGAACGGCGAGCTGGGAGATCCCCTTGTCGTCTGTCGTGAAGGGAAGCTTCACGAAATCTTTCGAGCCTTCCCGCCCTACCTCCAGGAAAATATCCAGGGCTCCACCGGCCTTAGGGGCTGGCTTTCCATCGGGATAGGTCGAGCGCACTGAAACCGTGATTCCCTTTTGACCCGCCTGGGCAATGGCTTCCGAGAACCGAACCGTTGGCTGGGCTTCCGAGAGGGTGACGTAGAGGTTTTCCGCCAGCACCGCCTGGGAGCCGGCTCGGTCTATCGCCCGAACCATCAGTGTGTAGATCCATTCCTCTTCTTTTCCCGAGTCTATTTTGGGAATGTCGATCTCGAAGCGCGCTTCGCCCGACTCGTCCATCTTGGGAGCTGAATCCCAGGTATTGGTCACATAAAGATCAGAGAGCTCGGTAAGCCTGGTCTCGATAGAGCTGTAGATCCGCTTTGGCTCCGTGAGGCCCGAAGCCGACCTGACCTCGCCATGATAGTCTTTCCCCGCGCTCAGGCCGCCGCCCGATTCGGTGACCCATTGAGGAGCCTCGAACTTTTTCCGGTAGAGAAATACCTCGAATTTAACGTCCTTCGGTACTCCGCCGCTGTAGCGCTTGGCTCTGAATTTGATGAAAAAGCGCTCGCCGGGGACAATGGTTGGACTACGGTCAGCAAGCTCGAGGTAGAAAGTCGGCTTCACGTAGTCTCGAACGCGAAACTCCCCGCCGTAAGGCTTCCCGCTGATTTCGGCAACCAGGCGGTAGATGCCCGGAGTCTGTGAGTCATCGAGCCCGAAAGCTCCGCTGAACGATCCAAAGCCCGTGAGGGGTACCGTCGCCTGAAGACCCGTGGCCGTTCCATCGGCCCGGATGAGGCTCACTCCGGCCTGTTTGTCTGCAAAATCGGGCGTCTTGAGCTCTCCCTTTTCGAAGGCTCGAACGACGCCTTTGTAGAAAAAGGTCTCACCCGGCTTGAAAATGGGGCGGTCCGTAACGATGAAAACCGGATCGTCATTGGAAACGGCGGGAAGAAAATCCGTATCCACAAGAGCCTGTCGCTTGTCCGAGGCCTCCACCTTGATGACGAGCTTGCCGTCGAGGGTACCTTGCGGGTTGGAAAAGGAGACTTCCCCGAAGGCGTTCGTCTTTTGCCCGAGCCCGATCCACTTTCCTCTGCCGTCGCGGTAGCTGATGGAGGCGCCCGAAACGGGGCTCAACTGGCGGTCGATCACACGCACCACCAGTTGCTCGGTCGATTGCTTCACCTGAACGGAAAGACTGCTCACCTGCAGGAGGCATTGAGCCTCCGTCTTTCCCTGCACGGCCTGGATCTGGTAGATGCCGTCCGGAAGGACGTCCAGGGAAATCTTTCTGATCTTATAGGAGTCCTCTTTCCAGGCACTCCCGACGAACCACCAGCCAAGGTCGCTCACATCCTTGCCGCCGTATTCGAGATCGATATAGTACTCACGCACGACGCTAAACCCGTCGGGAGGTCCATGGATGATCTGTTCGGGCACGGAAGCGATCTGGTCTTCCACCGTATCCAGGAGGGCTTTATGAAAGGAAGTGTCGTTGAAGGACTTCCTGAAGTCTGTATCCAGCATTTCCCGGAAATCTTTCAAAGGGAGCTCCACCCGGTTGAGTCCTCTGATGAAGTAATACCCCGGATTCAATTCGGTTATGGGTTTTTCGTAGCTTCGGCTGATATGGAGCTGGCCGTCGAGGAACCGGTCGAGATTGCCCGGGCGAAGCACTCGAACGAGGATCGGTTTTCGGGTGTTCGTGTAATCGAGCCTCAACTGCGGCTTTTCGGTATTGGAAAAGCTCTTTTCAACCGTGAGATAAAAAGGGCTTCCTGCAAAGGCCTTCGGCAAGGCGAAGAAAGAGGGGAAAGCAAAGGCATGGGCAAAGGCAAAAATCAACAGCAAAAGCCCGACTGCAAGCAACCGACCTGAGGATCTGCCGACTTTCATCGTGACGCCCCTTGTTTTACGGTAATTCCCTTCAATTGGATTACATCCGCCGTGGGAGCCGTGTTTCCCGACCAGGCGAAAATGGGAAGACTCCTGAAAACTTTTTCCCCATCTTCCCGCATCCCTTCCTTGGCCTTCTCGTATTGCTGCTTCCATTCGGGCTCGAATTCCCCTTCTTCTCCACTTTTGGCGCCGCCGGCCAGGAAGAGCTCCCGCATGGCGGTTCCGGGATTCATGAAGAGCAGGAGCTGCGCCGTTTCGTATTCCTTCGTTCTGGCTCCCCGTTCCCAGTTGAGCACACTGAGGGATTGCCCGGCACAGGACTCGCGCATGCGGGCAAGAAGTGCGGACGACGTTGCGGCAAGAAACACGGTACCCCCGCCGCATTCAGTCGTAAGGGCAGGGTCTGCGAAATAGTGCTTGAATTGATCGACCTCATCCGGGGTGGTCTGGTTGGCAATAACGACGCCGATGTTGGAAAGGCGGTCCCCTTCGGAGGTAAGATCCCAGAGAAGGGCAAAGCCGGCTTCCCGCGGGCCTTCCGGTGCCGCGTCGTCGTCGGGACCCTTCGATGCCATCTGCTGCCATGCTTCGGTTGTCATGGTGGGAGAGAGGTAATAACTGGTCGCCACCGCCGCCGAGACATCATGGGGAATACCGGCCAGGACTCCTTTGAAAATCTTCGGATGCAGTTTTCTTGCGAGCTTGCCTGCGGGAAACTGCAAGATTCCCAATGAGTCTTCGGATAGGCCGAAGCCGAGCTGCACGCTCACGGCCGGCCTGCCGACCATGACTGGAAGAAGCTTGTCCACAAAGGCTTCTCCTCTTACCGTAAGGACAAGGGGCATCTTCGGGAGATCCGCCTCGGGCGGGGACAGGCTTTCCAGCACATTGAAGAGGGCTTCCAACCCGTTTGACAGGTAGATCCTGTCGTCATACTGAGTGAGGAAAATGCGCTGGAGGCCGATTTTTGCTTCCAAAACCGGCTCTTTCAGCTTCGCCGTTCTGTAGCCGCTTCGAGCGAGAACACGGCCGATGATGGGCAGAACCTTCGAGAGATAAGAGCATTCACTTCTTACGAAGGAAAAGACAAAGCCTTTCTTTCCATGGACCACGTCGTAGTGCAATACCGCATGGGCATGAAGAGCCTCCTTGACGAGCTTTGCAAGGAAAGCTCCTTCAGCACCTTCGAGATTCAGATCTTCGGCCCGAACGCTTGCACTGTGCAGGGGATCGTAGAAGACTCCCTGAAAGAGCTTGCTCTGGAAAAGCTCTTTCACCTTCGTATTGCCTTCGAACAGCGAAAGAAATTTATCGGGCTCCTGAAAAGTGAGGGAATAGCCTATGGGATGGCGCTTGACCCGCCATGTGGCGGTCTTGGGGCAGTCGGCTCCACGATCTTTCGCCGAGGTCGAAGTCGAGCCGCTTTTCGTGTCCCCGCCGAAAAGCTCCGGGCACATTTCGGTAGTAGCAGTTTCTTCTGGAGTGGAGGTCTCTTCTTGTGAGCCGGAGGCCGGCTCTTGTGTCGTGGTATCCGTTTCTTTCGCGGTGGAGCCCTTTTCTTTGGTGGCAGTCTCCGGCGTCTTGGCTGCCGGCTCTTCTTTTTCGGGACTCCCCAGCTTCGTCTTTTCGGGAGGGATTTTCTCCCGCTTGAGATTGATGAACTGCAGCTCGAGATCGAGCATAGGCAGGTCGCTTCGCACGTAGTGGCTAAGAGGAGCTGTCTGAAGATCGTTGCAGGTCCAGAAAAGGAGCAGTGCAACGACGGCGGCGACTGCTGCCAAGCCCGTTCTTACGACGTTTGTTGATTTCTTGGCCTTATTCGGTTCCACTCGTAGACTCCTAGAAAATAGGGATTGTCAACGCCGGGTATCCACACGGGGTCCGGAGATTCCATAAGGTCACTCATCCGAACCACCCGAACCCGGGCCTCGTCCCCTCGTGCGCCGTTGTGATAGACGACGAGGTTTTCCGGACGGTTCTCGACAAAAATCATGAGATGATAGGGCTGGTCGTTTTCGAGAGCCTTCTGGAAAACAAGCAGATCGCCGTTGCAGGCAAGTCCGGGATCTCGAGTCTTCTTCCTGAAATTGAAGCCGAGGAGTGTTTCCGCGTCGGCGAAGGCTCCGAAGCGTGGCTTGCCGTCGCTTTCATAGCCCACCTGCCATATCCGCGGGTACCGGGGAAAAAGCTTCCTCGATAATTCAGACATCGCGGGAAGATTGAAGGCGTCGGGGATGCCGAGCTTTTGCTTCTGCGTCGCCGACCGAGCTTCGATCGCCTCCCGGTAGGCAAAGCGAACAAGCCCTGAACAGTCCCGCTGCCTTTCCTCCCACTCCCTGCTGAGCCTCTTTGCCTGGAGAAGGGCCAGGCGTGTTACGGCTTCGCGCAGCGCTTTCTCATCCGACGGATGCAGGAAAGCAGAGTCATCCCCCTCCGAATGAGCCTTGGGCTCCCCCTTTTGCTTATACTCTTTTACTTCCGGAGGCATATCGGAATCCGCATCTTCTCCGGGCACGAAAATTTTGGGTGCCCGGTTGTTTCCCCGGACGACGATATAGGCAAGAGTCTGAGTTTCACCCGGCCGGGCCAGGGGCTTTCGAACCCGCTTCCTGCTTTCGGTGGGAAGTCCTTCATCCGTTATGATATCGAGGTTGGCCAAGGTATGCTGAATGGCGCCGCCCGGCCAGTAGTTGACATCGATTCGAAAGACTCCCACGGGCGGAGCCGGATGGACGTAGAGGTAAGGGCCATAGCCCGCCAGATCGAAATCTTCTTCCTGCGAGTTCAGGAAAAAAAGCCCGCCCGAGGAAGACCTCGTTTCCGCCCAATAGACATGAGTTTTGTCGGGCTCGTAGACATGCAGGTCCGTATAAGCCGAATCCGTGTCGCTGGTGAGAACGACCTTCAGCGGAATGGGATTGATGACGGCCTCGACCGAAGCACTGGCACGGGCAACGCCCGCCTTGTTGGCACATTCGACTATAACCGTGTTCTTGCCCTTAGCCGCCGGGAACTTCCTGGAAAAAGACCCCTCGGAAGAACGAATGTAGTAGCGAGCTCCGTTGATATTGACAACGATAGGATCAGCCGTCGGATCGGAGCATTTTCCGGCGATCTCGAGCTGCAGGCTGGTCGTCCAGCCTCCTTCGGGCTTGGCAAGGGTAAGCACCGGCATTTCAGTTCCCTGCCCGGCGATTTCCTTGCCGCGGCGGGCAAGAACGTCCGGATCGTCTGAAGGATTTCCCCATGCCCCTGTGGCAAAAAGCTGAGCCAGACTCATGAAAAGGACAAGAAACGCGAAAGCATTGGCCATGAAAGTGCCTCCTTTCACTGTATGTGGATGGAAGACTGCCATGTTACCTTAAAATGAAGCGACTTGAAATGAGCAATACGGGCTCTTGTGTCTTTTCAGGTGACGTAAAGGTAGCGGGAAACAAATACCGCCGGGACAAGACAAAGAACGACCGGAATTCCGAACGCCCACCCCTGCATTCCAGATACATAAATGGCATCCAGCAGAGGAATGCCCAGTATCAAAGCCTTGACGGCCTTTCCCACGACTTCGGGCCCGGGATTCATCAACGCCTTCAGCAAAGGCAGACCCGTCCAGATGGTAAAAATCCAAAGAAAAGCGGAAGCTCCCATCGATAAACCTCCACCCGCCGTCACAGCTCCCAAGGTGAGCACCACTCCTGCCCATCCCGCAGCTACGCTCCATTTCGTATTTCCCAGGCCGTCGTTCACCTCGAATCGGCTCAGGAGGGTCAGAGAAAACACATGTACAAGGCTCACGATGGGAAAAAGGGGCCATATTTCCATCGGAAAAGGTCCCCGACTCATGCCGAGGACCAGATTCAGGGCGCGGCATGCGCCCATATTGAGGGCCCCCAGGTGGGTTCTATCCTTCGTACCCATGTTGTATGAAAAGACGAGAGTGACGAGGGAGCCGGCAACGAGAGCGGAGGAATAGCCAACCCAAAGGGATGCCGCAAGCCCGAGACCCAGGAGTATTAAAAGAAGGATCAGTGCTTCGCGGGAGGATATCTTCCCGGCGGGGAGGGGACGAAAAGGCCGCTCCCTTGCATCGGTCTCTTTGTCGCAAAAATCGTTCAACACGCAACCGCCCGCATAGATACAGGAAGAGGAAAGGAGCAATCCCGCAAGATCCGGAAATCTCATCCGCATACCGGAGACGATCAAATATCCAGCCAGGACATCGGCCATTGCCGTGAATATGTTGGCAAAGCGCATGAGTTGGAGATATGGGAGAATCTTGTCTTTCATGTTGGCTCCAGTCATTCGTTTAAGGTGCCGAGCAATGAGGGATGAACCAGCAGCAAGAGGCAGCAGGCCGGTCAGGTATCAAAACATCATATGCAGTGAATTGCGCATTTCACACCTTCTGAAACAGATCTTGATAATTGATGGCTTGATCTTCACTTAAATCGAGGAAGCCTACGGGAATATACTCCTGCCTGGTGCTCGGCGAAAGTGGCATTCTATTTCTTTGCACTGGCATTTATTCGCAGTATACTCCGAATAAAATCTACAATATTCGGAGTGACTATGTTTGAACAGGTTATAGTCGATCAAAATCCCCACTGGCGGGGGCAGCTCTACGATGAAGGCGTGCGGCGGAATGCGCTCGGCAAAGTGGTGGAGCTTTTTGAGCTCCCGCACATTCTTTGCCTCGTCGGTGTGCGTCGCGCCGGGAAAAGCACCCTGGCCAGGCAGGCTATCAATCACCTCATGCGCCACAATGAGGTGGATCCGAGAAACATCCTCTTCCTCAATCTCGAAACCCCGCAGTTCAGCCGCTATCGCAATGACGTCACGGCCCTGGAGCGAATTTTCGAGGATTACCTGAAGCTTGTCGCACCTGAAGGGCTGATCGTCTGCTTCCTGGACGAAGTCCATTTCTTTCCGGAATGGCAGGTCTTCGTCAAGGACCGGTATGAACGGAAGGGAATCAAGTTCATCGTAACCGGGTCTAATTCCCGTTTGCTTTCATCGGAATTAATAACGCTGCTTTCGGGGAGGGCGCTTCCCATCGAAGTGCTTCCCTTCTCCTTCCCCGAGCTTGCCGTGTCGAGAGGGATCGAGGTCGGGGACCGGGCTTCCATGTTAAGGGAGCGCCACCATCTGAGGAATGCCTTCGACCGGTATCTGCGCGGCGGCGGCTTTCCCGAGACGGCATACATTGAAAACGAGGCTGCCGGGAAAGAGGTTCTCGTCATGTATGCCCGAAACATCCTGTACCAGGACATCGCCCCGCGCTTCGGCATAAAGAAGGCCCAGGAGCTCGAAAACCTTTTTTTCTATTTGACCTCGAATGTGGCGTCGCTTTTCACGTACAACCGCCTGGCATCCCTTATCGCTTTGAACGACAAGACCATCAAGGAGTACCTGTCCTACTTTGCCGATGCCTACCTGCTGTTCGCCGTCGATGCCCACAACTTTTCGGTCAAAGAACAAATCCGGAGCCCGAAAAAAATCTACGCCATCGACACCGGCATGGCCGCCGCCACCGCCTTCAGCTTCACCGAAAACCAGGGACACTACCTGGAAAACCTTGTCTATCTCGAGCTGAAGCGCCGAGGTAAAGAGATATTTTACTACAGGACGGCAAACGGCCTCGAAGTTGACTTCACTCTACGAGAGAGCAACCGGCTTACGGAGCTCATCCAGGTTGCCTGGGGCATGAAGGTGGAAAAGACGAGGGCGCGTGAGCTGAAAGCGCTGCTCAAGGCAATGGACGAGACGCATGTTGCGGCAGGGACGATCATCACCTATGAAGATGAGGAGGAAATCAGGGAAGGTGGAAGGACGATTCAGGTGACCCCCGCGTATAAGTATCTCTTCGGAGAGATTTAGGCTACACGGGCCTGCCTGCAATCACACCTTCGGGAGGAGATCATGGCAACAGTAACCCTTACCATTCTCGATGACTTTCGGCGCAGCTCGAGCTTTATCACGAAAATCCGGATGAATTGTTGTGCATCTCCTGCCACCGCTCTTCAAGCGGCTCAAGGAAGAGATCGTCACCGTTCAAGGTGTCCCGCCGTATGTGAGTAGCCGGATTGGTAGGCTCGGATGCGGTGATTCAAGCCGAACCTGTGGCTGGTGCCATTGAATTGATCCACAACGCCGGTCTCGTTCACGATGATGTCTTTGACTGTCACGCAGTAAGGAAAAGTCAACCGACTTTGTACTCCTTGTTTGGCACTGCGACATCACTTCTGGGGGGGTGATGGATTATAGTGTGGAAGCTGCTCGCTGACAGGTACAACTTGTTGATTGATTTACCGGATAACGCCATCATCAGCGGCGGGCGCGAACCGGTACAGACACTGGACAGCACCACGGGCATGATGAGAACACGTGGTCGCCCGTCCGCTGCATGAACTCGTTGGGCACTCAAGACCCTGGTTCTTCTGGAAGCTGTGCACCATGCCAGACTGCAACGATCCACACTATGTCGCCCTTGACTCGGTAGAAAAACCGGTATGGTATGATGACCACCTCCCGGTATGGAAGATCTGGAAATTCCGGTACAACTCTTCCAGAGTCCGGGAATTCTTCGAGCCTTCGCAATACCGTCTCAGCACGCTCACGGAACTTGACTGCCGCATGAGGATTATCCTGGCGGATGTAGCTGAGAGCGGAGAGGAACTGAGCTCTGGCTGAAGGAGTAAAGCGAACTTTCATGATGATCCTTCCGAAAGAATTGCATCGGCCTCGGCAAGAACAGAGTCCAGGTCGTGTCCCTCGCCTGCCTCTATTTCCCTTTCTCCTTTGGCCAGAAGACATAGCAATTCCCTGTCACGTTCAGACTGCTCAAAAGCTTCCACGCTGAGCATTACAGCGGCCGCACGGCCCCTTTGTGTAATTACAATAGGTTCTCTGGAATCTTTGACCCGCTTGAGAACCTTGGCAGCATCCTGCCGCAAATCACTGACCGTAATGATATTCATTAGCTTTCCCATGTTGTACCTCCTGTAGTATTTCTAAACGTACTACACAATGTACTTGGAAGCAAGCTCATGCAGGGAAGCCCGGTGATGTGGTCTGCCCAACGCGAAAATCAGCGGTGGCGGGCCGGGGGGCAAGAAGAGAAAGAAAAAAGCGTCCCCCGCCATCCGCTGCATTTTTTTGTTATACTTTTTCCATAGACATCTATCCCGCCCAACGGTCTTGAGCCTTTTGGTTAATGTAGCCATAAATCAATACTGCAATCAATCCGAAGGCAACTGTTGCGATGAATGCTGCTGGGAACCACCATCCGTAAGGATTCCAGCCTTTGGTCCTATCCATGACAATGGCTAACGCGCCAATGCCAACAAGCCCGATTATCATTCCGGCAAGCACGAATAGGAATGCAACTTTATTCCCTCCATATTTGATGAGGCGCTGGATGGGCTTGGAATTAATTGACTTAAAGAATGCCGCATTGAACGTGATGCAAAATGCTGCAAAGCTGAGCCAGCCGAGGTAGTTGAAATGTGAAAGCCATACAGCCATGCTTTCAAATAAGCCTATTCTACTGATCATGAAGGTATAGGCGAGCAGAAACCAAAGATCCAGGGAAAGGGTTGTACCAAGAATGAATGAGAGTGTTCTGAACAGTATTGATTTCATCTACCCATCCTTTCCGCCAATCCATTGATCAGTTGGTTCCGGGGTATAACGCCAGCCTGAGCGGCCGGCCCGGAAAACCACTGAACAGCCAGACAGCACAACTGATGTTGAAACGCCACGTGGCTGGCCGGTCCGCTCCAGGCGATCGTTAGCAAAAACACCTCTTCTATGCCCTGGACGCATAGGAAAGGTCAACATTGGCCAGTGGCTTCTATGGATTGGTCGCTTTTTATGATTTCAGCCTTTGGCCTAGAGTCTGGTCTGTCCTTCTCTTCCTGAGACAACAGGTAATCGATGTAGCTGTCTGGATCATTGCCAAATCTTTCGGAGATAGAGCAACGAACCTTGCGAGTTTCCTTAACTATTTGAGAATCCTCGATCATATTATCCTCCTATCAACTGGTTCGGAGTGACCAGAAAAGGAACATACAACCCCATGGAAACATTGCACATCCGAATCTGGCGGAACTTGTTCGGATTGGCGATGTGTTTACAGTTCCATGTAAGGAGATAATCACATTTGTGGTGGGAAGCCAAGGCGAGGTGCAGTGCGTCTCCTACTGGATTGGCAGGCATTATCCGATTCTGGATGTAGCTTCGTACGATCTGCCTGACTTCTTCTACGATAGGAACTGTCTGGATAACAGAAACAAGCTCAAGTGCTTCTTGTGAGTGAGGGTAATCCGGGTGAGACAACTCATCGATCACAGCCCTGCTGATGACTACTTCGTATCGGCTACGTACCTTATCCCACCACAAACGGGTCCAGTACCTCTGTGCGGACGAAACAACATCAGCCCTCTCATCGAAGTATGCACCAATCACTGATGTTTCGACGTAGACTCTCTCTTCCATATGCACTCCGCTCTGAACCTACATGCTCATCAAAGCATGGGTAATAGTACTATAGTTCGCTTGTGGTCACATCCTGTACTCACTCGCTGCTAACACCGGGCATAACTGGCGGCGCGAAACTGGTACTGATTTTGACTTTGCAGGACCAATTACCGCGACAACACGTGGCCGCGCCGTCCAGTTCATGCCTTCGTTAGCAGGTCTAATTCAGTTCATGAAGGCAATAGCTCGGCACTCACTAGGGGCACCCCCGTATTCACCTCAATTTCCCACGCATCTCCAGGACTGGCTCCCGAGACAGGGTCTACATTGAGCCAGGCTGAGGTGGTGGGCCAATCCAGTGTTCCGATGACCCGATAGACGGCCTGCAGCACTTCAAAGCAGCACTTCTGGAATGATGTCGTCTTTTGATTACTTTGCTTATACAAATATGGGATGCGCCTGAGCCCTGAACTGAACCGCTTCACCGCCAAAGGGGCATCGGGCGGACCATACCCAAAAAAGAAACTTGGACTGTTCACGTCTATTCCAGCAATCATTGCGGGGAAGATACGTGAGATCGTAAACATATCTGACTCGGAAGGCTGAAACGGGTCTATTCCGGAGAAAACTTCAACAAGACTGGAAGCCAGTTTGTGATCGGTGGAGAAGATGCTCTTGTAATGTTTGGATGCACAATCCAGCACCGCTTTGGGCTTTCTGTCTACTCTGTAAGCGACCAAAATTTTCGTAATCGGAGGGAAAGCTGTGTGATGGCCGTGAAGAGGTTTGAATTGTCTGAAGCGTAACTCAATCGGTGTAATCGAGCCAAGATTGTCGATTCCCTCGCGAATGTCGCGGTTGTTGAGACCGCTTTTGACCGACACGGCCGCAATTACCGCTTCAGGTGGTACTATGACAAAATCCCTTCCGCGATAGACAGGAGCATGCTTCTCGCTATGCCAGATGATGATGTCAAGTTGAGCACTGGCAGGTATCACGTCGAACGCATAGATAAAGCCTGAATCGATCGATACGGCTGTTGGCAGCCACGACCGGAAAAAGTCCTTGAGCAAGTGTTCCCGATAGGTGCCACTCGCATGTTGTTGGCGTGAGCCAAGGAGGTGAAAGACCCTGTCGCGTGATGCTATAAAAGCATCAATATGACTTTCGATATAGCGACGAAAATTTGACAAGATCTCATCTGTTGGCTGCTCAGAGACAATCCCGCTAGTCATAGATTTGCCCTCAATTCCAGCGCTAACAAGTAATTCTACGATTTCCGCTTATCTCCTCATTTGAGATGATAACCGACTACTCAAACCACAGTTTCTGCATCTTCAGGTGGAGATGGTCTTTGTGATTCTCCTTTGAGTCTCATGATTCTCAAAACAAATGCGGAGCTAACCGGCGTGGCGATCTTTTGTCGCATCCTCCTTGAACGGCTTCTTGGTCTTTTCCTTCAATTTGTACGCTTTGAGCTTTCGATTGAAATCGTAGAGCTCGCTGAGCTTTTTTAGAACATTATCGATCTTTGCCAACTTCAAGCCTTTCAATATCAGCCTGATCCTGTTTCGAGTCCCTCGTCTTCTTAAGCCAGATCAGATCATGTTTATTTGCTAGCATCACCCTTCCTTCTTCCGACTCCGCTTCCACTGCATTGCGGACTATACTTCTTACCTCTTCATTCTCGGCGACAAGAATATCGATCAGCATTTCGTCTTCTTCGCCTACAACCTTCAGAAACCGGTGAAGCTCGATGGGCACGTTTGGAAATGTCCAAGGCGAGGCGGATTCGAAATATCCATCCTTCTCCAGAATCCCTTTTGCCTTTTCAAAATCCTCGAAGTCAACGAGGAGGTCAATGTCCCTCGTAAATCGCGGCTCGGTGTAGAAGGCCATTGCAACCCCTCCAATGAGGGCATATTTCACCGCCTGCTTTTCTAACTCCAATACAAGCCGTTTGAATTCTTCAAATACGTTCATGCTTCTTTCCTAATGGCTAACAAGAGAATAACAGGTACTGCGGCCTCCCCCGGGGTCTTTTGCCAAAACGCCGCGCTCCACAAGATCCTGAATGTCACGCAACGCCGTATCTTGCGAGCATTTCGCCAGCTTAGCCCATTTGGACGAGGTCAGCTTGCCTTCGAAACCGTCCAGCAGCTTGTTCGGGATCAGCCGTTGCCGTTCATTGAGGGGCAGAGCGGCGCAGGATTCCCAGAACCGGGCCTTTCCGAGCACAGCCGAAAGTGTTGCTTCAACACTGTCGAAAGCGCGGCTCAGGCAGTCCAGGAACCATTCCAGGAGCCCTGTAATATCGAGCGTTCCTTTTTGTGCGGCTTCCAACTCAGCGTAGTAGGCATCCCGCTCCTGCCGGATCTGGGCTGACATGCTGTAAAAACGCTGTGCACTCTGCTCCGATCTGGCCAGGATCATATCGGCGATCGCACGTGCCATGCGGCCATTGCCGTCTTCGAAAGGATGGATGGTTACGAGCCAAAGGTGGGCGAGACCTGCCCTCAAGACGAGATCCGTGCCATCGTCGCCGTCGAGCCACTCGAGAAAGTCCGTCATTTCTTTCTCCAGCCGATGGGCGGCCGGGGCTTCGAAATGTACGTGCTCGCGACCGATCTGACCCGAGACAACCTGCATCGGTCCCTTGGCATCATCACGCCAGGCGCCGACCTTGATTTTCCTCATTCCGCTGTATCCGGTCGGAAAGAGCGAGGCGTGCCAACCGAAGAGCCTTTCCCGAGTCAGGGGCTTGTCATAGTTTTGCGTAGCATCGAGCATCATCTCCACCACGCCCTCGATGTCTCTGTCCGCAGGTGCCGGAGCCCCGATATCCATGCCGAGGCGCCGGGCTATGGAGGATTGCACTTGCTCCCTATCGAGTATTTCCCCTTCGATTTCGGAGGATTTCTGAACATCCAGCGTCAGGGTGTGTAAGACGGCTTCGGCGCGAAGAGAAAACCCCATGGCCTCCATGCGCCCGATCAGCCGTCCCTGCCTGTGACGTACCGAGGCAAGCCGCCCGGCCAGCCTCTCGTGGCTCCAACGGAACCTAGGCCAATCCTGGTTTTCATGGATATAGACACTCATTCTACGCACCTCTTGCGGAGATTATAGCCTCTATTCGCCGCAGGAACAACTTGTGGCCGGACTTCCGGAGTTATCCTGGAAGTCTCATGCCCTGTTCTCCGAGGTGGAGTAAAGAGAGCGAAATCCGTTGCTGTCGAGCATCAATCCGGTATCAGATCATAATAATAAATCATGGCGTCCGAGCGGGACAGGATTCCGATAACGCGATCGTTTTCAACCACGGGAAGGCGCCCTATGTCGTGTTTGATCAGAATTCTCATGGCTTCGGCAACATTGTGCATGGGGGTGACGGTGATGACCTTTCTCGACATGAAGGCCTTTACCGGAGAGCGCCATTGGAGGTCCTTCGTCAGTTTGTTGAGATCCCGCCTGGAGATGATTCCAACAAGCTTTTCACCCTCCATAACGGGCATGCCGGAGTAGCCTTTGTCGTTGAGAAGGGTTTCGACTTCTTCCATGGTTGTATCGGGAGAAATGCTTTCCACGGGGAAAGACATGAGATCACTGATCTGGACGGGCATTTGTCTGTAGTCTTTGATGGCTTCCGAGAGCCAGACTTCGACACCGTCGGGATTTGCCGATTTTACCACGGCGGAGCCGGCTCCCGCGTGGCCGCCGCCTCCCATGATTCGCATGACGGCTCCCACGTCGAAGCTGTCGATACCGCTGCGCCCGATCAGCATACACCGGTCCTTGCGGGCATCCTTGAATATCCCAAAGGCCACGTCAACGTTCACGATGTTGCGATACATGCTCACCACCTCGGCGAGGCCGGGTATGTGCCCGTCGATGTCTATCTTGCTGAGGCTCATCCGGTATCCGTTCATCTTTGTACGCTCGGCGTCGGCAAGCATCTTGAAGAGAATATCCTTCTGCTTCGGGCCATAGGTGGGACGCAGGATGGTCTGGATGACCTTCAAATCCGCGTGATTTTCCAGGAGAAAGGCCGCGGCACGCAAATCCCTCGGAGTTGTCGACGGGAACGTGAGGTGGCCCGTGTCTTCATATATTCCGGCCAGAAACAGAGTCGAGTGGATCGGCGAGAACGGGATATGCTTTTCCTTCAGTCCCTCCACGAGGAAGGTCGTTGTGGCTCCAATCAGGTCCTGACACGACCAGGTAGGGGTGATATCACCGATGTCCGGGTGATGGTCCCAGATATGAACATCCAGATCCATTCTCTCGGAGAGCACACCAAGCCCTTCCAGGCGCATCCATCGGTTTGCATCCACGACGACCATCCGTTTCACACTATCGAGGTCAAGGTCCTTCGTCCCTTGAAAAGTGAATATGTCTTTATGGATCGACAGAAAACTGCGGACATTGGGATTTACGCTAGTGGGCAATACCGGTTTGGCTTCGGGGTAGAGCAGGGAGGCTGCTACCAGGGAAGCCAAGGCATCGAAATCTACATTTTTATGTGGGACAATGATCTGCACGGCTCGATCTCCGATTCGGGATTCAGTCAATATCAGCAACGATGAAACTTTAGAGCTTTTTCATCTTCAAACTCAAGAAGAAAATTTCGTATGAATCGACGGTATCGGAGGTATCGATCTTCAAGCCACGGTGGAAGCTGAGCGGCGAATCGATTTTTCGAAATCCTCCAGGTCGTGTATAAAGCAAAAAGTAAAGTACCGCCTGTTCCGCGGAAGATTGAGACGTTGATAGAGTAACTTTAAAGAAACCAAGACCCTCTTTGAAAGGAGTTTTTAATCAGCCATGGCAACAAATAAGGAAACCGTGCTCGGCCCCACACTCATCGTTTTAGGATTTCTGGTGCTGCTTTCGCTTCCCATAACTGCTCGTGCGGAAGCCGGGGCCGGTCGCTTCTTCCTGATGGGTGACGGCAAGATTCATATAAAGAACGCACAAACCGGAAAGGAAGCGGAAGTCCGCCTTCTGGCTCCCGACGGCTCTCTCAACGAGGAGGGGCTCAACCGGATCGATGAGGTGTTCGGGTTCCCGACACGGGAAAAGGGCAAGCACATCTCGCCGCGCCTGCTCTTCATGCTCGACTATTTCTCCGACCTGGTCGCCCCCGGAAAGCTGGTCCACATGACGTCGGGCTATCGCAGCCCCGAGCATAATACCGATCTCAGGAACGCGGGAGGCACCGTTGCCAAGACGAGCCAGCACCTGGACGGCATGGCGCTCGATTTCGATATAGATGGAGTCAACGGCAAGAAGCTGTGGGAAATCATAAGGAGCAAGGAATGCTGTGGCGCCGGCTACTATGGCGGAGCCACCGTCCATCTCGATTCGGGCAGGCCGAGGTTCTGGGAAACAGCGACCTCGAAGGTGAGAACAGGGGAGAGCGATCACAATAAGCGCATCTATCTTTCAACCGACTATGACCGCTACAAAGCCGGCGACACGGTGCGCCTCTCCTTTTCTTCCATAAGTGATTTCGGGTTCGGGATCAAACCCGCTATTTCCTTTGTCGATGATCCCGAAGGATCACACACGGTCTCGACAGCCCGGGCCGCAGGTAAGGACAACACGGACTGTGCCATGATAGAGGATGAGAAAACGGCACGCTTCATTTCTCTCACTCTTCCGCCGGGCTTGCGGGAAGGCAGGTACAGAATTCGGATAGATTTCTGCCGTAATCCTTTCGAGGACATGTTGTCCAAAACCCTCTCGAATGAAATCGAGATCTTGAAAGGTACGCCTTGAGATTTTAGGCGAGGGGGGACTGCCTTTTAACCACGAAATACACGAAAAAGAACTAATCCTTTTTATTTCGTGTATTTCGTGGTTAGAGATCAGTTCTTGAGCGCATCGAGAGCCTCCCAGCGCTGGTAGGCCAGCTCGAGCTCCTGGTCGAGGGCTTCTAGTCTGGCTTTGGCTCCGGCAATTTCGGTTCCGTTTCGTCTGTAAAAGTCCGGGTCGGACAGGGCTTGATACAGCGTTGCCTGCTCTGCTTCGAGAGTTTCAATATGCTGGGGGAGGGCTTCGAGCTCTCGCTGTTCCTTGAAGCTGAGTGTCTGGCGGCGTTCGCGCTGAGGTGGTGTTTTCTCGGGTCTGGCGGGGGCTTTTTCCACCTTGGCCGGAGGAGCTTCCGTTATTCGTTGGCGTAACCAGTCGTCATAGCCTCCGACGTATTCGCCGACACGGCCTTCGCCTTCGAGCACGAGAGTGCTGGTCACGACATTGTTGAGAAAAGTCCGGTCGTGGCTCACGAGTAGCAGAGTTCCCGAGTAGTCCAGGAGCAGCTCTTCGAGCAGCTCCAGAGTCTCCGTATCGAGGTCGTTTGTCGGCTCGTCCATAACGAGCAGGTTGGACGGTTTGGTGAAGAGCCGTGCCAGGAGCAGCCGGTTGCGCTCTCCTCCTGACAGTATCCGGACGGGGGAGCGGGCACGCTCGGGGGAAAAGAGGAAATCCTGAAGGTAGCCGACGATGTGGCGCGGATTGCCATTGAACATGATGGTGTCCTTGCCTTCGCCGACGTTTTCAAGCACAGACTTTTCCTCGTCGAGTTGCGCTCGAAGCTGATCGAAATAGGATATTTCAAGGTTTGCGCCGTGTTTCACCTCGCCCTTGCCCGGCGGCAAATCCTCCAGGAGGAGACGCAGCAGGGTGGTCTTGCCGGAACCGTTGGGACCGATGATTCCAACCTTGTCGCCGCGCACGATGAGCGTTGAAAAATCCCTGATGACGGGCGCTTCACCGTCGTAGGCGTAGCTCACGTCTTCCACCTCTATGACCAGCTTCCCCGTACGTCCGGCCTCCTGGGCACGCAGACGAACGGTTCCCTGGCGTTCACGCCGCGCGCTCCTGGCCTCCCTCATCTTCTCGAGCTCGCGCACGCGCCCTTCGTTGCGTGTGCGCCGCGCCTTGATTCCCTGCCGAATCCAGACCTCTTCCCGAGCCAGCTTTTTGTCGAACTGAGCCCACTGTCCGGCTTCGGCCTCGAGGACGGCCTGCTTGCGCTGCTGGAAGGTTTCATAGTCGCACGACCAGTCGATGATGCTCCCCCGGTCCAGCTCCACGATGCGTGTGGCGAGCTTTCGAAGAAACATCCGGTCGTGGGTGATGAAGAGCAGGGTGCCCCCATAGCGTAGCAGGAAATCTTCCATCCAGGCGATGGCTTCCAGATCGAGGTGATTGGTGGGCTCATCGAGGAGCAGGATATCCGGGTCGCGCACCAGGCCACGGGCGAGCATCACGCGCCGTTTGAGCCCTGCCGATAGCGCTTCGAAGGGCGTATGAGGATCGAGATGCATGCGCGAGAGGATCTTTTCCCCCTGCTGGTCTTTACGCCACTGTGCAGCGTCATGGGAAGCATGGAGAGCGACGTCCGTATCCTCCAGTCCGCCGACGACAATGTCAAAAACCGTACCGTTCAGCCCCCGTGGGACTTCCTGGGGGAGCAAGGCGACGCGCAGTCCCTGCTGGCGGACTATCTCGCCGCCATCCGGCGCCAGATCGTCATGCATCAGCCGCATGAGAGTAGACTTGCCGGCTCCGTTCCTGCCGAGGAGACACACCCGCTCCCCGCGCTCGATTTGAAGATTCACGTGGTCCAGGAGCAAAGGACCTCCGAAAGCCACGCTCACGTCTCGCAAGCTTATGAGTGCCATACTGAGTTGAACCCTTCATATTCAAACGGAATAAAACGGTTTAGCCGCCGGCTGCTTCCATCGTTAGCCGTTCGCTTTTCCGAATTCGTAATTCCTGATTCCAAATTCCCAATTCTTCTCTCACCCTTAGCCCAGGAGGAGGACAGCATGAGACTTCAAAGGCTGAGTCCGTTGCCGGATGTTGCAGGCGGAGATATTCGGCGTGGAGCAGATAGCCGGAGTCTCCGGGCAGTGCGGCTCCGAGGTCCTTCAATCCTCCTCCCGTTGCGTAGAGGGGATCGCCCACGAGGGGATGCCCTGCGGCGGCAAGGTGAATACGGATCTGGTGAGGCTTTCCCGTTTCGATGGAAATCCGCAGGAGGCAGGCATCGGAGCGTCGCTCCAGGATGCTGACCCGGCTGAGCGCCCGCTTTCCGGCGGGCGATGCCGCGTGGATCGTTCCGAGGCGAGGATGAGGCACCGGGCCGATGGGCGTCTCGATGGAAAAGGACTCGGCTGCGGGAATACCGCCGGCGAGCGCCCGGTAGACCTTAGTTACCTCGTTGCGCCGCATGGCCGCGCACAGAGCGGATCGAGCCCGTGCCGTGCGCGCGAAGAGAACCACGCCGGAGGTGCCCCGTCCCAGGCGGTGGATGGGGGTGGCTTCGGGATAGTGCTTTCGTACCAGTGCAAAGAGCGTATGCTCGAGGAATCCTCCGGCAGGAGCTGAAGGAAGCCCGCAAGGCTTTGCAACGGCCAGTAAGTCCTTGTCTTCGTGAAGAACAGCGTATGCAAGGGGCACCTCTGGCTCATTCCAGGGCGGACGCTGCCAGACGAGCCGCTGGCCTGCCTTCAAAACGGCCTCGCCCGGCGCGCGCAAGCCATCCAGAGAGATCTCGCCCTTCTCCAACCGATTTCGCCAGTCCTCCGCCGAAGAATGGCGATAGCTTCGGCTCAGGTAGTCCAAAACCGTAAGCCCGCAACCTCGAGCGTTTATTTGCTCCCGATACTCGAATCCCCGATTAAGAGCCAATCCGCTTACCTTCTGCCTTCCATCTACTCCACTCCACCTTCAACCCGGTCCTTTGCTCTGCCATCGAGCGTGTTGAGCTCCCTTTCCCCACCCTTTACGATCTTGATCGGGAGGAGCACGGGATAATCCACGGAGAGAGTGTAACCTACTTTGGGACTATTATGAAGGACGCCTCTCATTCTTAATGACTTTGGCAGGTCCGGTCGATGGCTCTGAAAGAACGTTCAGGGGCGCCGCCGATCTCTTCCCGCCATCATCTTGTTTCATCGGCACATCCATGTTAAATTACTACCCAGCTTGGCAACCAGGAAGGACAGTTGATTTATACCAATTTTGCAAGGAGTATGTTGCAGCCGTCGAGCAGGCGATATTCGATTAGAGAAGGAGCCTGCGATACCGGCGCAACGCGGCTCGTACAGATGCAGCCCAAGGTAAACCGGGATCTTATGAGAAACGATAGCACACAATCCGCCTGCCCCCTTTACTACCCGATGTTTGTCTCGCTGGAGGGGAGGGTATGCCTTGTGGTTGGCGGTGGGCCTGTGGGAGAGCGCAAGGTGAGAGTGCTGCTTCGGCATGGCGCCTGTGTTCGCCTTGTCGCCCGGGAGCTCAGCCCGTGGCTTCAGGCGCAGCGAGGGGAAGGTCTCGTCACCCTGGTGGGGGAAAGCTATGAAGAAGCTCATCTGGTGGGCGCGGATATCGTCTTCGCCGCAACGAACGATTCGGCACTGAACCGTAGCATTGCCGAAGATGCCCATGAGCGTAAGCTGTGGTGCAATAGTGCTACCGACCCCGAGTCCGGCTCTTTCATTGTCCCGGCCATTTATCAACAGGGACCTCTTTCAATTGCCGTCAGCACCGCCGGGTTGAGTCCCGCGGTGGCAAAGCGTATACGGGAGCGGCTTGAAAAGGAATTCGGTCCGGAGTGGGCTGTTTTCCTCAGGCTGATGGGCCTTATCCGAACAGCCGTCCAGTCCAGGGAGCTGGGGAGCCTGGAAAACCAGCGCCTCTTCAAGGAAATTGCGGCCCTTCCTCTTCCTCGATGGATCGCCGGGGGGCAGCGGGCTCTAGCCGTCGAGGCCATTTACACTCTCTGTCAACCGTGGTTCAGTTTGGAAGAATTGAATCAACTTTGGGATGAAGCATGGAAACCCTTTTCCTGGTCATTGCCACTCTCTGCTACTTCAGCGGAACCGTTGGCTATTTGATTTACCTTGTGCGGGATTACGAGACGATTCACAAGGTGTCCTGGGGGGTACTCCTGGTAGGGGTGCTGTTTCACACCTGCGCCATTGTGCTTCGTTCCGTAGCCATGGGGCGCATGGCCGTGGCGAACAGTCAGGAGGCTCTTTCTTTCTTCGCCTGGGTACTGGTCTCTATTTATCTGATCGTTCAGCTCCGGCTCAACCTCAGAATCCTGGGCTCTTTCGTATCGCCTCTGGCAGTGTTGTTTATGCTGGTCTCCTCTCTGCTGCCAAACAATATCGTTCCCATAAGCGGAGCCTTCAAGAGCGCCTGGGTCGTCTTCCACGTGGCCACGCTTTTCGCCGCCAACGCACTGTTCGCCCTCGCCTTCAGTGCCGGCATCATGTATCTCCTGCAGGAGCGCAATATCAAGGGCAAGAACTTCGGATACCTCTATCTTCGCCTCCCCTCCCTCGAGCGCCTCGACAAGATTAATTATGTTTGCCTCATTGGGGGCTTCCCGCTCATGACGTTGGGTCTCGTGACCGGCTTTGCCTATGCGGGGACCGTCTGGCATTCATTCTGGAACTGGGATCCCAAAGAAATCTCCGCTCTGATCACCTGGTTTATCTATGCCATTCTATTGCATGAACGTCTGGCGGTGGGTTGGCGTGGGCGGCGAGCGGCATGGTTGGCCATTTTAGGATTTTCCGCGGTCCTGATAACATTCTTGGGGGTCAACCTGTTTTTACATGGACATCATACGGCTTTTGTCAGGTAAGACGCAACATGTCTCACATCGTTCTCCTCGGCATGAATCATAAGACGGCACCTGTTGAAGTTCGCGAGCAGCTCGCCCTGGTGTGCCGTACCCATACCGATACCCTCCATATGCTTCACCATTTGAGGTGCGTGGAAGAGATCTACCTGCTTTCCACGTGCAATCGAGTGGAGTTCATGTTCACCTGCTCGTGCCTGGAAGAGGCCGTTCAGGAGGTGAAGGATCTGCTGAAGCTGCACCTTGGCAGTCCAGCCATGGAGCATTCGGATTCCTATTTTTACGTTCATCATGACATGGACGCCATAAAGCATCTCTTTCGAGTGGCCTCCAGTCTGGATTCCATGGTGGTCGGGGAGCCGCAGATCCTGGGGCAGATCAAGGCCGCCTACCGCAGTGCGACGGAATGCCATACCGTGGGAGTGATCCTCAACAGGCTTTTCCATAAAGCATTCTCGGTGGCCAAGCGGGTTCGCTCGGAAACCATGATCGGCTCCCACGCCGTTTCCATCAGTTATGCCGCGGTCGAGCTGGCTCGAAAGATCTTCGGGGAGCTCCATGACAAGAAGGTCCTGCTCATCGGAGCCGGAGAAATGATCGAGCTCGCGGCGGAGCACTTTGTGGCTCAGGGAGTTCGCCATATTATCGTGGCCAACCGGACGATCGAGCGCGCCGTCGAGCTTGCCGCCCGATTCAGGGCGGATACCGTTCCCTTCGGCCATATTCTGGACACCCTCAAGAACATGGACATTGTCCTGAGCTCCACCGGCGCCCCTGAGCCCATTTTGCGCTTCAAGGACGTGAAGCTCAGGATGCGCGAGCGCCGCAACAAGCCTCTCTTCTTCATCGACATCGCCGTCCCCCGCGACATCGAGCCGAGGGTCAACGAAATCGACAATGTTTATCTCTACGATATAGACGACATGCAGGGCATTATCGATCTCAACCGCGAAGAGCGCAGAAAGGAGGCGGAACGGGCGGAATACATCGTTGCGGAAGAGACCATCAAGTTCCAGGAGTGGCTGCGTACGCTGGACGTGGTACCCACCATCGTCGCCCTACGGGAAAAGGCGGAAACGATCCGGCAAAATGAATTGCAGAAAACAATGGGCCACCTTCCTCACTTGAGCGAAAGGGATCGGCAGGCCATCGAGGTGCTGACGGAATCCATCGTGAACAAACTGCTCCACGATCCGATACTCTTTCTCAAACAAAAGGGCGAAAGAGACAGCCGGCAGGTGTTTGTCGATCATACCCAGCAGCTCTTCAACCTTTCCAACGGGAACAACGCCTGCACATCTTCATTGTCTGAGGGAATGATGCGGCCCAAGAAGCAAAATGACCTCTTGAAAAACTCATAGAAAATATTAACTAAGGTTCAAGGCACACCCATGGCGGAAATAATCGAATTCGGCAAGAAGGTTCAAGATCTGAAGTCCATAAAGGATACAGGTCTACGACAGCGTAAAATCGAAGCCCTGCGGAAAATCTTTCAGTGTACGCGGTGCATGATGAAATGCGCCAAATGCGGCACTCAACTGGATACGGAAGGAAATGAATCCCACAAGTATGCCACTCCCTACGCATTCTGCAGGAACTGCCATGAGGAATACGAGGAGTACCGGGGGAAGCTCGAGGGCAAAGCCACGTCCAGGTACTATTGGCATAACGACCAGTGGATGAAAGTTTGGGAGAGTTGGCTCGATCATCAAAAATGGTTGGACCAGTATCGACAATCCAAGGAGTTTCTACAGCTTCTCGAAGAAGTGGAAGATTTGCTTAGAAAATAGCTCGGGAACCATTCTAATGATTCGGAACAGGAAATTCGGAAGGAGCGCACTATGATCGGTGGAATAGGAATGCCGGAATTGATCGTAATCCTGGTGATCGTGCTTGTCATTTTCGGGGCGGGGAGATTGCCCGAGCTTGGGGGAGGACTGGGAAAGGCGATTCGCAATTTCAAATCGGCCACGAAAGAAACCCTGGAAGCCTCCGAGGAGGCGGAAAAAATCGAGAAGAAAGACTCTTCCACGAAATAATTGTATCCGTCCATAATGATCTTCGACAGTGTTTTTTGCCCTGAAAGGGCTTCATAAATCAGCCCAGGGTAATCACCCTGGGTATGATGACCATCCAGCATCCCCATACCCTGAAAGGGTTACATAAAGAGAAGGCTCTGTCTTTATGTAACCCTTTCAGGGTATGTAACCTGTGTTTGTACTCCATCCCCAGGGTGGCGCTGTCGCTGACCCTGGGCTAATTTATGAAGCCCTTTCAGGGCAAAAAACACTGTCGATGAACATCTGGACGGATACACTTCCGCGAAATAATCCTTTCGAACCTGCAATCAGGCTTCGGGAGGGGCAGACCGGAGCCTGATTGATCCTCGTATTTTCGTACATCGCACATGGCGATAACGATAAGATCCGTAAGATCCGTAAGAGCCGTTTCCTGCAAACATGAAAATAGCGGATAGGTAAGAATCTCCGCTATTTTTGTTTACAAAACTGGAACGGTATTGCTTAAAAGGGGATATCCTCATCCGGCCCGCCGGAAGATGGGGGCAGTTCCTCGGTCATTGGGTGGACGGGCTGATCTTGTGGGCTTGCGGCCCTCATTCCGGATTGATTGCTTTGTGCCTGTTGCTGAGGCTGTTGCTGAGGCTGCTGCTGAGGCTGTTGCTGAGGTGGCCGGTCGCTCAAGCCGCCCAGGAATTTCACTTCACGTGCCACGATTTCCGTCGAGTAACGTTTGACCCCCTGAGCGTCTTCCCACTGGCGGGTTCTGAGCTTGCCTTCGACGTAGACCAGTTTTCCCTTGTTGAGGTATGTGGCACATGTCTCAGCCAGTTTTGCAAAGGCGACCACGCGGTGCCATTCCGTCTTTTCTTCCCAGTTGCCTTCAGCCGTACGTAACGGTTCGTCCGTGGCCATGTTGAAATTGACAACCGCAGATCCGTCCGGAGCATAGCGCACATCGGGATCAGCCCCCAAGCGGCCGATGAGAATGACTTTGTTCACAGTCCCTGCCATGATGTATTCCTCACTTTCCCAGGAGGATTCCCCAGGTCAACAGTTCACGGGATGCGATTCTAAACGGGAGCTGCGCGCGAGCGTCTCTTTCGGGCTTCGCGCGGGATCCCACGATAAGGACGCCACAAATCCCTGCAAGTTCACAAACAATTATCTGGAACCCAGTGAAGCTTGTGAATGAGCTTTCTATACCACAGGCAGAGAAAATGCAACAAGTCCTATGAGTGACAATGACTTAGAAACTTACAGGCTTGCGAAGCCTCAGCATGGTCTTTTCTCCGCCCATGTGCTGTTCGTCGACTGGATGTTGTACTAATGCATCCGATTCATGAGCTTGTTGTAGTCCTCGTGGGAACCGATCCAGAACCAAACAAAAGTATTGCCTTCGCGCCAGGCAATCGCTCGATAGTGCAGGCCGACGTCGACGGTCCAAACAGCGCCCTTCCTGGCAAGCCCTAAAGATGAATGGAAAGGATCCGAGCGAAATAGAGCAAATTTCTTATCAGCCAGATCCTGGATTTCTTTGGGAAGGAGTTTGTAACATTTCCAAAAATCAGAGTGGGTATGCGAAACTAATCCCATTGGATGCAGCGACCGGCTTTGAAGTCTTTCTTGATCCGCTCGAGCAGCGTCGCCCCCGCACCACCTTCGGAGAAATCCTCCTCGATTTCGCGATCCCACGCGCGCTTGTCCATTTCAAGCAGCCAGTTTAGCAGCCAAGCCCTTTCATTTCCCGACAAGGAAAGGATAGCTTCTTGGATTTGTTCTTTTGTAATCTGCATCTTTTCCACTATTTTCTCCTTTGATTCTCAATCATTATTGAAACTTTATCTGAATTGGCGCTTTTGTCAAGCAACCTGCACATGGGTCTTGATTAACTGTCTATGAAAGACATCGATCCTTGTTTTGCATGGCTTGACCGAGGTAAGATACATGGGAATAAGGATTTTGAAGCTCTGTGCAGCATGGAGGTCCCACAGAACGCTGTTGAGCGGCTTTCCGGTTCGGATGCATGGTTATGAAGGCGAAGTGGATGAAATGGTCGGGAACTGTTGCTCCGGTACTTGGGGTGTTTGTACTGTTGTGCTCTCTCGGATGCCACTTGGAGCAAGAAAATCTTTCGCCCCGGACCGCCTTCGTTTCTTCGATCAAAGCGAAAACAAAGCATCTGGTAGTTATCTCCCTTGACGGTTTACGCGCGGCTGACTTTGAATATTTCAAAGGGCTCCCCAACTTCAAAGCACTCCTGGAGGGCGGTTCCTATGCAGGCAAAGTCACCTGTGTTTATCCCTCCGTTACCTACCCGTCCCACACATCCATCGTTACCGGAAGGTATCCCATGGACCACGGGGTATACAGCAATACACTTTTCCAGCCAGGCGAAAAGGAACCGGATTGGTACTGGCAAAGCCGCTATATCAAGACGCCTACGCTCTTTGGAATTGCAAAAGAAGCTCACATGAAAACCGGAGCGCTTCTCTGGCCCGTAACGGCTGGGGCGGACATTGACTACAACCTGCCTGAAATTTTCCCAACCCGTGGGCAAAGCCAGATATGGCTCTCCCTGACTAACGGGAGCCCGTGGTTCTCACTTGAGCTGGAGCTGCGGTTCGGTTCGATCAGGAAGGGCTCTCGGGAGCCGGAGCTGAGCGACTTTATCGCCGCTTCCGCAGAGTACCTCCTTCGATCCGGAAAGCCCGACCTGATGCTGGTCCATCTCAACGACCTCGACAAGCAGCGGCATACACACGGAGTGCTGTCTCAGGAAGCCCTCGAGGCACTAATACGGCATGACAGGAGGCTGGGCAGGATTGTTCAAGGGGCAAAAGACGCCGGAATCTATGACGACACCACTTTTGTCGTGCTGGGTGATCACGGTTTTCTGGATACCGGAGCCCTTATCCGCATCAATGTGCTTTTCAAACAAGCAGGTATCATTTCGGTTGACTCCAACGGGAAATTGATCGATTGGAAGGCGATAGCCCACACTTGCGGGGGATCGACGTACGTGAAGCTAAAAGACCCCGCGGACGAAGCGACGCGAAAGAAGGTGGAGCAGATCCTGGCTGCGGTCAGTAATGATCCCGGGTCGGGGGTCGAAAGTGTTTTTACGGGTGAACAGGTCGCGGCACTTGGAGCGAGCCGGGAATACGACTATATGCTGGAGGCTCGGGAGGGCTACTATTTTTCCGACGGTTATGATGGTGAGCCGGTGATGAGCTTCGGACCGGAAGACGTGAATTACCGGAAAGGCATTTTCGCTGCCAATCACGGATACCTGCCGACAAAGGCCGCTTGCGATACCTTCTTTCTGGCCTCGGGTGCCGGAGTGCGCAGAGGCGTGATCCTCGAGCGCATTGCCATGGTGGACGAAGGGCCTACCATGGCCGAGCTGCTTGGCTTGAACATTCCAGGAGCCACCGGCAGAGTGCTGTGGGAGATCCTTCGATAAGGGTGAATCGGTGAATTGGTGAAGCGGTGAGTGGGTGAAGCGGTGAGTCGGTGAATGGGTGAAAGAATAGGGGGATATGGACGTTCAATGCTGAAGAGTGTGGCCGTCATTATGGTATGTGTTGCCTGCTTTTCGTTCTCTGCAGGTCCGGCTTTCGCCGCGGAGAAGGGAGTATCCGGTGAGCGATCCTCTGATGCGGAGCTCGATGAGGTGTTCAAGTGGCTGCATGCCGAGTCGGTCGTTACGACGTCGATTGCGACGGGCAGTCCGGAGCCCTTGCACCGTGCTCCGGCTGTAGCGACGGTCATCACGGCGGAGGATATCGAGGCCATTGGAGCAACCACATTGGATGAGGTACTGGAAACCGTTCCAGGGCTTCATGTGATGCCGTCCAGAAGCGTCCCCGCTCACACGACCTATTCCATTCGAGGAGTGTACACCAGCCTGACTCCTCAGACTCTTCTTATGGTAAACGGCATTCCCATCGTTCAGCTCTTTGCCGGCGGCCGTCCTGTAGGCATGCGTATCCCCGTGGAAGGGATAGCACGGGTGGAAGTCATTCGTGGCCCCGGTTCGGCCCTTTATGGCGCGGACGCTTTTTCGGGAGTCATCAACGTAGTCACAAAGGGAGCTTCCGACATCGGTGGAACCAGGATGGGAGCGCGGGTGGGCTCTTTCGATACCTATGACGGCTGGGCTCAGCATGGCGGTACCCGGGACGGTTGGGACGTGGCTTTGAGCCTTGAGCGTCAGCAGGGACACAGCGATCCGGATCGAATCATAAAGACGGACAGCCAGACTCTGGTGGATCAGGTCACGGGCAGCCATGCATCACTCGCTCCCGGTGCGCTCAGCACCCCTTTCAAGCTCTTTGACGGCCATGTGGAGCTGGTCCATGATCATTGGACCGTCCGCCAGTGGGTCATGTCCGTGGATGAATTCGGTCTCGGCCTTTCAGACACTCTCGCCCTTTCTCCGGACTCCAAGGAGAATGGCGCTACCTACCTTACGGATGTCACCTACAGGAATGCGCAAGCCTTAGCTGACTGGGATATGATGGCGAGATTCTCGTACCTGAATATGCAGGACGAATCATTCATCGTGAGCTCTCCCAAAGGCTCCGTCCTGTCTGTGGGCCAGACTGTGGATGCTCTTTCCGACGGCGCCCAGGGACGCTCAATACTTTTTTCCGAAGGTGCTTTAATGGACAGGATGACTACTGACCATCAGGGGACGATGGAGCTCTCGGGCATCTTTTCGGGCTTCAACCAGCACTCTTTGCGGCTCGGGGCAGGGTACAGATATCTGTGGGAGGAAAACAGGTTCAAAGCAAACTTCGATGAGGGACTGATCGATACCTCTCAGAATATTGTTGGCGGCACGCTCAGCAATATACCTCAGGGGCCTCTTGCAGAGGGAAGCCGTCAGGTGTGGTTTGCCTATCTCCAGGATGAGTGGATCATGGCACGGAACTGGGAGCTGACTGCCGGTCTTCGCTATGATCACTACTCGGATTTCGGCGTTACGGTCAACCCGCGGGTGGGCCTCGTATGGCAAACGAGCTCCAGCCTGACGACCAAGCTGTTGTACGGGACCGCATTTCGGGCGCCTTCCTTCAGCGAGCTGCGCGCGACGGAGGCAAACCTGGGAGCGGCAGTCAAGGGAGATCTCAAGGAGGAAACCATTCACACTGTCGAGTTGGCCTTCGATTACCGCCCAACCCCTCGACTTCGCACGGGCCTCAACCTGTTCCACTATGATGCGGACGGGCTTATCGAACGTGTGTTCGAAGACGGAGGAAGCCAGCCTGTCCTGAAGAATTCCATAGACCTGCGCGGCTATGGGCTCGAGATGGAGGCGGACTGGTCGATTACGGAAGCGCTTCGCCTCTACGGCAACTTTTCCTACCAATATTCAAAGGACAAAAATACCGGCGAGAGGAATCCCGATACCCCTGCAATGAAACTGTATCTGAACCCTTCGTGGAAGTTCCCGCACCAGTGGTCCCTCGGCGCCCAGGTGTTCTGGATCGGCGAAAGGGTTCATCCCTCGGGTGACACTCGCTCCGATCCGAAAGACTACACTCTGGTAAACGTCATACTACGGCGAAAGAATATTGCAAAGCACTGGGATGTGGCACTCAGCGTACGCAACGTATTCGATGAAGATGCAGTGGAATCCATTCCGTTCGGAACTTCGAATGAATACCCTCTGCCCGGCCGGAGTGTTTTCGGAGAGATACGGTACTCATTCTGACACTGTGCCTTACGACGCTGGAAGGCTGTATCCGTGCGAACAATAACGATAGCAACAGCAACGAAGCTCACCCACGATCTGTTGTCCGGTATCGGTACCAGGAGGTTGAAACCGCGGTTGATGGTCCTCCTTTTTCTTCTCCTTAGCCCTGGTCAGTTTCTCTTCCAGAGTGCCTGCGCCTCCGAGGAATCCGGCGGTACCACTATCTTTTTCTGCAGCTCGGAATCCAGCGTCAACAATTTCAAGTCTCTGAAAATGGAGCTCGATCAATACCTCTCCGAGTTCGGCCACTACCAGTTCCAGCCTTTCAGGGATAGGGCCGTCTTCGAGCAGTACGTCAGAGAGAAGCGCCGGGGCTTCCTGCTCCTTTCGGCATGGCACTACAGCCTCATCCATGAGGATTACGCGTTGAAAGCCCTGCTGGTCGGAGCAAGGGGCGGAAAGAAATACCAAAAGATGGTGCTGACGGCCAAAACCGAATTGTCTGCCCCCCTGTTGCAAAAGATCGATCCCCTGGCTTCCGCCTGCAGCACGCAGTACACGCGGAGCGTCCTGCTGGAGATGTTGCAGCAAAAGGAGATGGCGGAGTCGCTGACAATACTCTCGGTCCCGAAAGATATCGATGCCCTGGTGTCCGTCGGCTTCGGAATGTCAAAGTCGGCCCTCACGACGGAAAGCACCCTGGACCAGTTGAAGACGATCAACCCCGTGCTCTACAACCAGATCAAAGTCGTCGCGCAGGGTAAGGAATCTCTTTCCATGGTACTGGCCTTTCCGAAGAATTTCGAGCCGATCAGCCTGGAACTTCTGAACATCGTAAAGGAGATGCCCTTGAGCCCGAAAGGTAAGAAAATTATGGAAATGATCGGGCTGGATGGCTGGAGGGAGCTCGATGCTTCGGACATTCAAAAGCTGGAGAGCAAATAATGAAACATCGCTTTCTCTTCTCTTCCGGATTGCCCGCTGAGCCCTTGCAGGCAGGCAGGAACGGCTTCAGATGGACGCCGGTCTTTTGTTTGCTGCTCATCCTTTTCTCTCCTTGTCCGGTTAGCGCGGACAAAGAGGGCAGGGTTCTGATCATCAACTCGGATGCCTCCGTCGATAGATATCGAATGGCCCAGGAAGAGTTCAAGAACAGCATTTCCCGGCCGGTGGAGGAAGTCGACCTGAGCCGGGAACAAGGCGGCACTTCCAGGGTAGGAGAGCTGATGAGAGACAAGCGAACGGCCCTCGTATACTGCATCGGCTCGAAGGCCTATCTTACCGCCGTAGGGTACGAAACCGGGAAGAGCATCGTTTTCTCCTCGGCCCTCAACTGGCTGCGCCTGCCCACGAGGAAAGGCATCTTCGGGGTCTCCGACGAGCTGCACTCAGGGATGCAATTGACTTTGTTTCGTTTCCTCTTCCCGTCGCTCAAGAAGATTGGAGTCCTCTACAGCAGGCAATACACCAGCCAATGGTACATGGAGACTCGGGAGGCCGCCTCGAAGATGGGAATCGAGATTCTCGGCCGGCCCGTTTCCGACGGCAAACTGGCACTCGCTCCTCTCAAGGGACTCCTGGCCGGCGTGGACGCCATCTGGTTGATACCGGACCCGACGGTGCTCTCCGACCGGCAAGACCTGTTTCGGCTGCTCGCCGAGTGCGAGGCACACAAGAAGGCCGTCTTTTCCTTTCACGAAGCTTTTGCGCGGTATGGAGTGGCTTTGATCGCCTCCGTGGACGAGCGGACCGTTGGCCGGCAGGCAGCCGCCATGGCCGTGAGATTGCTGGGAGGCAAGGAGATAGAGGAGATGGTGCAGCCACCCGCGGGGTCCCATATCACGCTGAATTTGAGGCGAATCAAGGAATACGGGCTGCAGTATCGTGAGGGAACCCTTAGCTCGGTCGATTCCATAGTCGAGTATTAATCAGAGGCCAACCAGATCAAGTTGAAAGAGACTTTCATGGCAGCCGCCCAGGCAGAGCGTCGATCATCCGGAGCCGGATGGAGCATCAAGTGGAAGCTGATAGCCATAATGACCGTCATTATGGCCAGTTTGGTGATCTTGCTGACATCCATTCAAATCTCGTCACAAAAGAAGATCCTGGAGGACGAGCTCCTCAAAAGAACCGCGCTCATGAAAGAAAATCTGATTGAGCGCGGAAAAAGCTTCCTCACGCCCCTCGCCCGGCAGGTAGAGAACGATATAGCCTCTTTTGCCTTCTCCGGGGTCCTGGAGGATGTGAGCACGGCGATCAGGAGCAAGGAGGATTTCCGTGGAGCGATCCTTATGGATTCCTCGGGAATGGCCCTGGTCCATACCCTGCAGCCGGACCTCATGCAGCACGTGCTGGAGGGCGAAATGGACAGGAAAGCTCTTGCGGTGACTTCTCCGGCTATCCTCGAGTACAGACAGGGGGAAGCCTTTGTTGTGGAAATCGTCGCTCCTCTCCAGATCAGCACCAGCCCTTGGGGAGTCTTGAGGCTGATTTTATCCCTCGATCAGCTCCGAAAAGAAATCGATGCTTCCAGGTTGGAGATCGGCCGGGAAGTCAACCGCATGATCTTCAATTCCACAATGACCTCGCTGGCTTTCATGGCTCTGTCATTCTTCACCGTTTTTATTCTGGCCACAAGATTTGCAAGGCCCATCGTCGAGCTGACGGGGCTTGCCCGGAGCATCGCCAGGGGCGATTTCTCGTTCATTCCCTCCGTAAAGATCTATTCGAGGGATGAGCTGGGGACCCTGGCCTCATCCTTCGTTGGGATGAGCCGGGCGTTGAAGGAGAGCTACGAGCAGCTCGAGGACTACAGTCGAACCCTGGAGCAAAGAATCGCCAGGAGAACGGACGAGCTGAACCAGAAGAACGAACGGCTCAACGAAGCCAACCGGCGCCTCAACGAAGCGGTCGAAGAGGTCAAAAAGGCCTGGGAAGCGGCTCAGTCGGCGAACCAATCCAAGAGCGAGTTCCTGGCCAACATGAGCCATGAGATCAGAACCCCCATGAATGCCATTATCGGCATGACCGAGCTTACGATGCAGACCGAGCTTACGATCAAGCAGCGAGAGCAGCTCGAGATCGTGGCCTCCTCCGCCCGCTCCCTGCTGGGACTCATCAACGATATCCTGGATTTTTCGAAGATCGAGGCCGGGAAGCTCGATATGGAAATCATAGATTTCCATATCCATGATGTCGTGGAGAGCGTGACGGATATGTTCGCCGACGTTGCGGCGAGGAAATGGACCGAGCTGATCGTCCAGATCGATGAGGACGTGCCCCACAGCCTGATGGGAGATCCTCTGAGGTTGAGGCAGATTCTTGTAAACCTCACCAGCAATGCAACCAAGTTTACCACCAATGGAGAAGTGCTGATCCGGGTCAAGTGCCTTGAAAAGAGCGAGGCTTCGGTGCGGCTGGAATTCTGCGTTCAAGATACGGGCATCGGCATGAGCGCGGAGAGCGTCGAGAAGCTTTTCGCCGCTTTTTCGCAGGCCGACGGCTCGATTACCCGCAAGTTCGGAGGCACCGGTCTGGGACTGGCCATCTGCAAGCGCCTGGTGGAGATTATGGGTGGCGGTATCCGGGTCGAAAGCGAGCAGGGCAGGGGCAGCGCCTTTTTCTTCACCGCGGACCTGGGCAGGGCCGCCGATGATCACTCGAGCATCCTCGAGGCTCCACCTCAAATCCAGGGACTCGAAATCCTGTTGATCGACGATAACGAGACCATGCGGCTCGTTATGCAAGGCATGCTGCAATCCTTCGGCTCCAGGGTGGAGCTGGCCTCGTCGGGACCCGAAGGCGTGGCTAAGCTGAAGGAACGGACGGCTTTCGGGAAGCCGTTCGAGCTGGTTCTGCTGGACATGGTAATGCCGGGGGTAGACGGTCTTGCCACCGTCGAGAGAATCAAGGAAGATCCGGTCCTTGCCCGGATTCCCGTTGTCATGGTGACCGCCTTTGGCCGGGAAGAAGCGAGAAAGAAGGCTGAAGCCGCCGGAATCAATGCTTTCCTGAACAAGCCCATCAAGAGACTGACCCTTTTGCATACCATCCTCTATGTACTGGGCTATGAAAAGGAAGATGCAATCCTTACGGGTGCGGGAAAGAGCCTTCCCTTGACCGCCGAAGACAGGAGCATCCTTCGTGGAGCGAGGATACTTCTGGTCGAAGACAATCTAATTAGTGTCTGAACGGAAAGTGGTTAACTTGTCGTAACAACGGAGATTTATGTCGCATTACAGAGGAGCAAGATTCCTCGCCGAGCGAATTTTTTAGGTGCATCACAAAGATTGATATGGTATTATGATCGCGATTTTATTGGATATTGTCAAATGAGTTGGT